>Ga0115102_10108505_pt1 | contig 22475 bp, 8 predicted proteins | sample MBTome_5_FD_89644 | JGI IMG/M metagenome (GOLD analysis project Ga0115102, IMG submission 89644) | Marine eukaryotic communities from Pacific Ocean to study complex ecological interactions - MBTS_5May14_M2_3um Metatranscriptome... | ecosystem: Environmental > Aquatic > Marine > Oceanic | place... | reverse complement strand
CCCCAAAACAGTCTATTACCAGAACCAGGATACATCAAGACTTTTCTAGTAGCTGCACCAGTTGTCGGAAAGGTAAATTCACCCCCGGTACCGCTATTAATAACAGTATCACCGGTTATGTTTAGATCACCTGAAATATCTAATACACCACTAATAAGACTATTAGTATCTGGATCACCACTTAAAAGTATAGGGTTAGTTTGTGTTCCGTCAGTACTAGTAAAAATTTTAATTGCACCAGATGAAGTAGTGTTAGTAGTAGAGTTAATTGATTGACGAAGTTCTATTAAATTGACATCTGCATTAGATGAATTGCCATTTAACCCACGCATGAATATAAATCTATCAGAATACGAACTAATATTGAGCGCGGCTGAGAAATCCAAATCAGTATTTACAGACAATCTGTCCTTAAAATACGATCGACCGTTACTCCTAATTTTCGTGCCAACCTCTCGATCTCCACCATTAGAAATTGTACGACTTAAATCTATAACACCTTCATCGGCATCTGAGTATATTTTTACAGCTTCTTTATATTCAAATCCAGTTGCATCACCAGTTACATACGCAGTATTATTGCTATCTCTTTTTACAGTTTCAAATAACTTTACTGCCCTGTTAGAACTATCAATATGCATAATAGTATCGTCATGGGTAGTAATAACGGTATTATCAGATTTTTTAAAATATAGAGCACCGTCCTTAGTGTTCATGGCCATTTCGCCATCACTAAGATTGGTATGAGTAGGGATTGCCGCTTCTGTGTTGGAGCGTCTGAGTCGAATGTCAGTTTTTCTGGCCAATTTTGGCTTCTCCTATGTTCAATCTCTATATAGAGCTGTTAATAAAATTGTAGCTTCCTTGTATATACAAGGTGTATAAAACTATTTATACGTAAGCTTAGTATGATCCACCATCGATAATGTTACTAAATGCTGGTGCACCAGCGTTATCTGCTTGTAAAATGGATCCATCAGCTGATGAAGCAGCTGTTACATCTAGAGCATTAGCGGCATCACCATATACAACACCGTTGTCTGTAAATGATGTAACACCTGTACCGCCGTTTGGAACTGCAACTGTTGTACCATTCCAAACACCTGTTGTAATAGTACCAAGGGTTGTGATCGAGCCCTGACCAACATAAGTTGATGCAATATCAATAGCATCAGCATTAGCAGTAATTCTGTCTGCTGTACCTACAGCATTAATCGTATTACCAGTTTTAGTTAAACCAGTTCCTGCAGTAATTTGGCCAGCACCAGAGAATTGTTCGAACGTAATATTAGTTGTACCAAGTGTTGGTTCACCATTATGTGTTGCAACATATCCATTCTCAGCATTAGCAGTACCGTCTTCAACGAAGGTAAATGCACCACCTGTAATTTCAGATGCTGAATCTGCATCAGGCGTTCTTGTTAAAACAAACGCAGTAGAACCATCACCAACAGTAGTTACTTTATAGAATCCGTTTTCGGTTTGAGTTGTCTGATCTTTAACAAGTACACGATCGTCAGCAACAAGAGTTACGCCATCGATTGAAATTGCACCATTTGCATCTGCAGTCAATGTGCCAGCACCATTTGCATAGGTTGCTGAAAGATCAGCAGTAGTTGCAACTCTTACAGATTTTTTAACATCAAGACCCTGTGCAACACCATCTACATATGTTTTGGTAGCTACGGTTGAATCGATTGCAAATGTTACAGTATCACCTGAAACTGATGTATCAATACCAGCTCCACCAGCAAATATTAGAGTATCTGTTCCGATTAATACTCCATCGTCAGTTCCAGTGTCTGCTTGAATATCAAGGGTAGAGGAAATAGCAGCAGTAGTTACAGCTGTGATTTGACCTTGAGCATTAAATGTTATTACTGGAATCGCTGTTGCGCTACCCGTAGAACCAGCGGTAACACCTGTGTCTGTAATTTTAACTGTTGAAGTGTTACCAGCGTCATTATTATTAACAGTAATTCCAGTTCCACCGGTTACCGCACCACCAACAGTGTCGTAAATAAATTCAGCCAGAGTATCATCTGTGCCATTAATATACGGATTATTCAGAACGGTTTTACCGTCACCATTAGGTGATATCGTTATATCATTGCTACCACCAGTTGTTGAAATCGTAATTGCTTGAGCACTGGAAATAGTACTACCATCTAAATCTAAATCATCAACTTTTAAATTATCTATTTTGCTATTAGCATCCACAATAATCGCAGAACCAGCAGTTAATGTACCTGCCACATGATCCAACATATCAGTAAAGTATTTACCACCAACAACTGGTGCAGAAGCTGCTATGCCGGTTCCACCATCTTCAGCGCCTGTACCAATATAAAGACGATCACCGCCATTCGCTTGAGTACCGGTACCGTATGAGTAACCAAACTCACCAGTCTTTAGAATAGTAGGTGCATTTGCTGTAGAGCTCGTTAAATTTTTAATCCGTGTTTTAGTTGCCATTTAAAATAATCCTGCGCTGATAGTTAGGTTTTCGCTTGACAATTCATTCGTTGTTTCGAATTGCTCAGTCGTCGCGTTATATACAAGTAATGCACCTTCTGCAATATTAGTTGAGTCGACATTAGCTAAATCTTCTAGTTTTAAACCAGCCGCTGAAATTTGAACAGTTTCAGCAACGATATTACTAGTTTGGTTAACTCTTGCATTAACTCTATTAGTTTGTCTAATTTTAGCTTTTATAGACATTATATTTGTGTAACTCCTGGTGTTACTTCCAACTGGCCTTCTAAAACTCGAGTTCTAGTTCCACCTGATGATAAGATTTCAACATCATAAACATATCTTCCAGCTTTCATATTATTTGTAACAGTATCTGATAGCGATATACTAACAACGCCATTAGCGGCATCAGTAATACTAGAAACAAAATCAATTGCAGTACTAGAGCTATAGCTTTTTCGTACTTGCCCTGCAACAGAATAACCAGTCAAATTAGTAGCACTACCACCTGTATCTGTAACATCTATAGTTGCATTAAATGTTGACCCTTGGTCTACTGTTAAATTTGAAATAATGGCCATTTGTTTAAATCCTGTTATTACTTATTTATTTATATTCTTCAACTCTTCAATGTCAGCTCTCAGTTGATTATTTTGTTCTTTTAACTCTTTAATCGATTCAATTAAAAGCGCAGTTATTTGAGAATATTCAACTGTTTTATAAACAGCACCTTCGTAATGAAGAGGTAATTCTTTTTCTTTTACTGCTGAAGGTAAAACTTTTTCTATGTTTTGTGCAATTACACCAGCCGAAGCCTCTCCATCATTTATCCAATTAAAAGTTACACCATTTAGTTGACTTACTTTATCTAAAGCATTAGTAACAATATTAATATTTTCTTTTAATCTTTCGTCAGATATAGTAGTAGAATAGCCAATGATATCTTTATGAACATGTAAATTACCATCTTTATCTAAACGCATTTCTTCTAAATTTTCGGTAAAAAATTGTATTGCTCCATTCTTAGTATCAGTACCCGAATCCACGTTATGATTAAATTTAATGTATTCATGCAGTTGACCTGTTTGAATAGTTGCACCATTTGCTTGTCTTCGTCGATCATCTTTCATCTCAAAAACTTTACCATTCAAATTCATACCATGATCGCTACTAGCAGTATAAGTAGTATCGCTATCAGTAGACGATATTGTAATAACATTACCGGTTCGACTAATAGTTGTCTTACCAGACTGTTTCAGCGTCACAATATTTCCAGAACTAACTGAACTTGCATCGTTATCATCTTCTGAATTAATCTTAAGCTTCCAATTACTATATTTATCAGCATCTTCCGCGATATCAAGAAATGATATCATGTTAGCTTTAGTTAAAAATTTAGCACCTGCGGCCGAGGCAGTATTATTTCCTACAATTGTATTTGCGGTGACATTGGCTAATTTACTATAAGCAATTGCTGCGTCAGATGCTATATCTCCGTTTTTAAGAGAATTTAGTGTGACGGCACCAGCATCACTAACAGCAAAATCATTACTGCTAAACGATGCAATACCAGCCGCGGTAGTTGATGCAAGTTGTGCAGGCGCAAATGTAAATGTACCGGTGGTATATGATAAGCTTCCTCCGCCACTTGCATCACCAGTTGTTACAGAAATATGAGTATCTACCTGCGCAGTACTAAAATACTTATTAGTAGCACCTTGAGTTAAATCATCAGTAGTTAGAGTCCCTGCAGCATTATCAAGCGCAGCAACAGTAGAGGCCTCACCGGTAAACGTATCAGCAATAACTTCACTTGTACGGGTTTCACCTTCGTCCATAACTAAAGTTGTAAGATCCATTCGAGTAGAACCGTCAGCCTTAGCACTTATTTCTACTAATGAATATTCATTCGCGCTATTAATAGTATCTAGGTGAGGATTATATCTAAATCTAAATTTATCTGCTTGCGTGGCGGTATCACTTGCATTATCAGAAATTACAAAGTCTAAAGCACAACGATCTGCAGTTGCATTTTCTGTTGATACCCATTTAATCATACAATGATCGTTGGTATTAATGCCTTGATCGAATACGATTCTAGCAACCTTCAAGCTACTATCAACCATCGGCTGACCTGCAACCAAATCGGCAGCAGCTGCTTTAGCGGGCCCATGAATTTTAACGCCTCCATCACAATTCTCCGTATTATCCGTGCCAGAGCCGTAAGCAAAACTACCAAGAGTACTAAATTTTGCCGAATTATTATGATATAAAAAACAACCTGCCACATATTGATTATCACCGGTAGTTACATCAGGTCCATTTTTAAATACTGCTAAGGTTTCCGAAGCACCGTTGTTACTAATTATTACTTCACCACCATTAATATTAGCTGATTGAAGATAAAGACTTCCGTCCGTATTAACTTGTCGTACTACACCATGCTTACTACCAGAAACGGAAATGTTCATGTCATTGCCATTACCAAAATAGATTCTTCCAGGATCTTCGTCATTTGGGCCTGTGTCGACTGCAGCATCTGGAAGCCACAGGCTGCCATTCAGTGTAATATGTCCTTCAGAAACTATTCCGTCACTAAATCTAGACCCTTGGTTTTTATTATAGCCCTTTGCCATTTTATATCATTCTCCGTAGTTTAATAGTATATGTTCTATTCGCATTGTCTGCTGGTGGTGTATATGATGATCTCACCTGTAGTTTTAAATATCCGTTACCGCTAGGATTTTCTGTATGCAATAATCGTTTAGTTCTTAAGAACCAGTTTGCATTAAGTTCACCAGAAGATGCTTGTGAAGCATGACCAGCATTATGCAAAAATATTTCATCAGTATTATCATCATTAACACTGGCAGCAAACCATGACATTGTGCCACTGTAAAATTCATCATACTGGCCACCGGCCCCTTCATAAATGTGCATTTGAACTATGTATGTACCTGTAGCTAAATCATCACCGTTGATTCCAATATCTGTCCATTCATTATTAGTCGGTGGAGTAAAGTTCAATGTATACAACTGATCAATATCAGTACCAGAAGTCATTGTCAAACCGGTATGCTTTATCTGATTAAAGTCTGAACTACCATCTGCCTGATTTATTTTAACGGGATTATTTTTACCAGCCCACCCACCAGTCGTACCCGCGGCCTCATTCGCGATCCAATTGCTAGGATGTGAAGTAACTTCTAAACCATATTCAGCATTGATGTAAACCTTTTCAGCACTCTGCGCAGCAATACGATCTGCATTATCAGATAAAGACCAAGACTCACCTGCATTTATATATATATGGCGGTTGTGCGAGTTTTCAAGTCCCGTATCACCGGCATTAATTGTTGTAGCGTATAAAGCACCGTTCATTGTCCCATGACCAATTCGTATATCACCAGTAGTATCAATTGTACTGGTAGTTACTGCAGTTGAATTAACTGTTCCTGAAACATCTAATGCAGTTGTAGGATCGATAACACCGATACCAACCTGACCAACTTTAGAGATAACCATATGTTGGACTGGTGATTCAGCATTGGTGGTAAAGAATCTTAATTCGTTACTTCCATCATTAGAATTTGTTCTTGCACCTTCAATTTTAGCGATATATTTATCTACATCATTATTAGATGCAGATGTATCAAACTTAATACCACCACCACCGCCAGTAGTATTAGTTCCAGTCGCGTGAATCAAAATATAAGTTGGAGTTGCAGCCATCGGTGCAGAAAGAGTTAAAAGATCCGTAGGAGTAGTTGTACCAATACCAACTTTACCATCAGGTAATATGGTTAATTTGTTTTGAGCCGCATACATTGACTCAACACCATCTGCAGCATAACCAATACCAAAAGTATCTGTAGCATAAGGTGTTCCTACAAACCACTCTCGAGAGCTTGGATTTTCTAAACTCGTAGCACTATCTTGTAGTCTCAATCCTAAACCACGGCCTTCGTACCCTTGCATGTTTAACGTTCCTGTCATTGCAGGTTGTGATTCACCAGTATCGATAGCCTTTATTTGTGCTACGCAACCATCATTTTTTTGAACTACTAAAGAATGACCAGGATTGCTATTACCAATCCCTATACTCTGAGTAGCTGTTAATATGCCAGTAACTGCAACACCACCAATAGTTGTTTCAAGTTTCTTAGATGATGCAAGATTGCTTGCTATGTTATGGAATATTTGAGTAGGACCACCGGAGTTAGTTGACACACCGACTTTATCTAGATTCGAGTGTACACCACCAATTTCAACCAGATTACTATTGCCTGGGAATGATATAAATCCTTTTCGATCACCTTGTTCATTTTTATTAGTACTCGTACGAGACTGTATACGTTTTGCAGATCCAGCTAGTGTGTTATTATTACTAATAGTACGTACATCAGTAATATCTAAATAACTTAATGCACCACTATATGCGGGTCTTGAAACAAATACAGCTTGTTTTAACTGCTTATTGAGTGTTGTTGATAGCGAATTTGCTTGCGATAGATCATTTGAAGCAAAGACTGCAGTATGAAGCAAATCATCGTCTTCTGCACCATCACCTGTTGTAATTGGGAAGCTAGAATTTTGATCACCTTCTACTCTAAAGTTACCATGAACGTCCAATCTAGCGCCGGGCTCAGTAGTAGCAATACCAACATGACCAGTGTCAGAAGTAATTGTCATTCTAACGGTTGGATCAGTTGTAATTACTGGATTACCTGAAGCAAAATCAGTATCTTCAGCAGCAGTTACATTTAGAACCATATTGTTAATATCGATATCGCCGTTCGCAAAGGCGGTTAATCCATTAGCATTAACACCCTTTATGCTAAATCCAATCTGTGGTAATGGAGTTGCAGCACCAGCAGCAGGATCACCTATAGCTGGAATCTTAAGCGTAATACTAAAGTTGCCGTTTTCATCTAAATCGCCTTCAGAAGCTAATAGATTTTTCGTTACAGTTTGACCTTCTGCATAGATTGCACTCTCGCCGCTACCAGTTTTTAATAGATACTTAACAAATGCCTCACCAGTATATCTAGAGTTAACATTAAATCCAGTAACAGTACCACTAAAGGTAATAGTACGACCTTGCCATGTAGTGTCTTCAATATATGTATTAACATGAAGAAACGCACCACCATCACTACCGTCTTGTGCAATATTTACACCGCTGTCATTATTCAAATTATCTGCGCCGTAAATAGAAGTATTAGGTGCTAATGATATTGTAGTAGAATTTGGAAATGTAGTCCTATTGGCATCTAATCCGCCATTTCCGTAACCGGTCCATGATAAAGGCGAACCTTGGGTGCCTTGTGCAGTTTTATTAAATATACTGACAAACGGTACCCAATTTGAAGAACTAGTAAGATTAATATTAGAAGAAGTACTTCCTACTGTAATAGCGCCACCCGTAGCAAAGTGCATATATGCATTACCTACAACATTTTCAGCCGCGGTAGAAAATAATAATGAATTCCGTCTTGCACCAATAGCTCCATCATTAGCATTACCTGTCATTTGAACGGCTGATCTGACGCGTCTACCATCTTGTATTAATTGTATTACTGGAGTTCCATTTTCATTATCATTATCATGATCTGCTTCTAGTATTAGTAAAGCATCCCTAGCATCTACATTAGTTTTAATATGAAGCATACCTTCTGGTGTAAATGAATCACTACCATCTACAACACCAGTTAGACCAATACCAATTGCTTCTGCAACTTTAAGATGTTTTGCACTTGGATTATATAGTAATCCACTACTTCTTTGAAGAGGTGAAGTATTATTTGTTGTATCCAAAAAACTTAATTCTTTATTTTCGTTATCAGTATTTGATGCAGCCGTTATAAGAGCACTAGTATGTAATGTTCCATTAAAGGTATCGCCTTGAGTTACAATAGCACCATTACTAGTAGTTGATGCTCTGTATAACTCCCATTGATCAGTTCCTTCATTCCATGCAATCTTAGCTTCAGTTTGTTGTTCCCTGAAAGTAATGTTACTAAATCCATTTAAATCACTATTACCAGTTGTAGTTGCAGTAATTACATCATTATGTACATGATCATCAGTAGTGCCAGATACTTCTTTAATTGCAGCTTGTTCTTGCGTAGTAATAACATTACTAGATCCAGACGATTTAATTTTATATCTTAATCCTTTAGTTAATGTTCCCGTATTACCACTAAGTACAGTTGATTTAAATCCGCGATGAGCAACAAAGGATGCAGCTGGAACAATTGCTTGTCCAGTACCAGAAGCAACATCTGCTTGAGCAGTATCTGCAAGTGCATTTAATATAATTTGCTTAGATGATACAGTAGCGGATGTTGTAGTAAAGCTTAAAGAAGATGTACCGACTGTGATAGAACCTTGTACATCTAGATCACCCACAATATCAACATTGCCAGCAAAGGTACTATGTTCATCAGCACCGGTGCCATTAACAATTAATCTGTCTGTTACTGTTAAGTCATTTGCAATTGTAACATCTTCTGATAGGCCAATATGAACTATATTATACGGACTTTCTGCGGTCCCTGTGGACGTAAGCCGTGTTGTAACCCCACTATTCTCTTCCGCGGAGATTTTAACAGTGCTATTAACACCAATAACATTAAATCCAGAATCAGTAGTAAGAGTAAATTGACCAAGAGCATCTGCAACGTTAGCAGTAGTAACTGCAGTTATTCTACCAAAGGTATCGACAGTAATAACCGGCACAGTCACTGTATCACCAGTTGTGCCAGCACTTAAACCTGGAATAGTTTGTAATGATGTATCAAAATGTTGTGTAACTGGATCCCATGTTACAGTTACACCATTTTGTGTACTATCAATTCCTGATGTACCCTTACCAAATAATCTACCAGCATTGTAAAAATCAACGTTAGGAGCTTGATAAAAACTATCAGCTGCATCAGGAGTACTTGTTGGTTTAAAGCCTTTAACTTTCCAAGCAAGATCGTTTCTACTATGTATACTAAACGTTAATACAGTATCAGTTGCAATTATTCCAGCAGTTGCGAGTGATAATGTAATTGTATTTCCATTTTTTGCAGAAACATAAGTACCTGGTACTAAACCATTATCTCCAGTTATAACTACACCAACCTCAACTGCAGTTGCATTTACGAGATCAATAGTAGTTGCTCCACTACTAGTAGAACCATCTGTAACAGCTGTTACGTCAGATGCAGCATCGTTACGAGCAGTTACTTCACCGTCAACCCATAAAATAGAAGGATCAATGGCTAGATTACCGACAGCATTTTGAATAGTTCTATTACCAGTACCAGCTACCTCGTTTGATCTATCGATTTCAATACCCTGTCCATCATTTACGGTAGATCCGAATACAATCTTACGGGCAGTTGTATCGAAATTTGCATCAGCAGCTTCTGTAATAAGCGTTGCTAAACTTACATCTAATACTGTGTTAGCACCAAACTTCATAGTGGTTTTATGATTAATATCCGATGTTCCTGCCGCGTCGAAGTTTAGGTTACTTACAATTGTTTGCGCATCAGCACCATGACCATCTTTAACCTTCTTAAGGAAACCACCATTAGCTGCATTACGTGTGATTGAGGCCCCGCCAGTTCCAGCAGCACTTACTGTAACAGCACTCTGACCGGTGCCATCTACGATTTCTTTAATTGCAGTTGTAATAGTAGATGATGTAGTTCCTAGGTTATTTGCAGTTACATCACCAATTTCATCAGTAGTTTCTTTAATTGCTGTTACTAATGTAGTTGCAGTTGTACCCATGTTTGCTGGAGTAACTTGTTGACCAATACGTGCATCTATTGATCTAACAGCATTTACAACAGTAGGTGAATCAAATTGTAAGGTATCACCGCTATTAATTGTTGAAACCACATCTGTATCTACACCAATACTTACACCAACATTAACAGCATTTACTAAAGTTCCGGCTGCAATACTTCCTGTGCGACCAGACGCAGTATTTTTAACTTTCATACCTACTGTGATACCAGTTGTATCAGCCACTGCAATTGTTGCGCCAGTAGTAACTTCAGCATTAGTATTGCGAGTAATACGAGTATTAACACTATTTAAAATAGGTGCTTCATTATTATCCTGAATATCACCAATTAATCCTTGAATCTCTTTAATTGCAAGAACAACCTGCTGAGTGGTATAACCAACAGCATCGTCCAAATCTTCAGTACTACCAATATTTGCAGTATTAGCTAATATAGATGATTGAATATCTTCTGTTGTAAATGAAAGAGTACCTGATACGCCAGCTGCTCCGTTAACCGCTTGAGTAAGGGTTATTGTATTGCTACTAATACTACTGATTTTTGTTCCAGCCGGAATATTAGTACCAGATACATTCATTCCTTCTACTAATCCAGCTACATTATTTACTGTAACAGTAGTAGCACCATTTGCTCCGCCTGAAGCATATGTTTTAGATCGATTGGCAGCTGTACCTAATTTAGAATTATTAATTGTTCCAATTTCAAGATCTAATTCATTAATTGCTGTTGTAATATCAGTTGCAGTTGTAGTTAAAGTTACACCACTAGTACCAACATCACCAATGTCAGTTCTTAATTGAGCAATTGCATTTGTGAGTGTTTCATTACCGCTATTAATAGCATCTCCAATATCATGAGAGCCGATTGCAGCAGTAATAGCATTTAATACTGTTACAATATTTGTAGTATTATATGTTCCATTGATATCTGAGTGGAAAGGCGATCCAGTAATTAATGTTCTTTGGCCTAAATCGTCTTGAAGCTCTCTAATTGCATCAACAACGTTTGTTGAACTAAAGTCAGTACCTGCACCATCCGAATCATCGAGAGTATTAATTTTATCGGTTAAATCAGCAGTGCCACCAACTAATGCTGTCCTTAATTCAATAAGAGCATTAGTTACAACGTCATCAGCAAAACCGTAACCATTTGGTTCAGTAAATAATAAATTATTAGTATCACCGCTGCTATCAACAGTTACGGCATTATTAAGAGTAAACGATGTATGTTCGTCGTTATTTACTCTTACTACAACTGTATTTGCGGGAATTTGAGCAGCAGTAAATCCAGGCGCCATTGCAACTTGATATCCTACATCAACAACCTGTTCTCCTGGTGCTATTAATAGTGTAGTAGTAGAAGTTCCATCCATTACTGAGGCCGCAGTTTCTGTATGAGTTGTTCCAGATGTACTTAATGTACTTGCATCGCCTACATAAGTTTGAAGTTCTCTAATAGCTGCATGTAAATCAGTTGCGCTATAGCCAGACTTTTCTGCCAAGCTACCAGCATTGCTAGCATGGAATGCAGTATCAAATTCAACACTTCCTGTCATACCTACGGCTGCAGCGATTACAGCTTTCTTAAGATCAGTGGTATTAGCATTATAGTTACCAGCAACAATATTTGCACCTGAAGTGCCTACATCGCCGATATCAGTATATAACTGTGCAATCGCATTTGTAAGTGTCTCGCCACCACTATTGATAACTGATCCAATATCTGTTCCACCAATATAATCTGTAATACTATTAATTGAATCTTTTACGGTTGTATCAGTAAATGTAATATCACTATAGAAAGTATCGTTATTGATTAAAGCAATATCGCCTAAAACATCATCTAGATCTTTAATTTTTGTTACAATATCTTCTACTTTAAAAATCAAAGTTGCACTAGTGAGCGCACCAGTTGTTGCTCTTGAAAGTGTAACTTGAGTTGTGCTTACTGCTGTTACAAATGTACCACCTCCAGTCGCTGTATCAATCGAATTAGGGCTGTGTTGACTAGTTACAAACATGCCAACCTTAATACCAGCAGTAATAGGATTTGATGTCATTGTAATATCAGTCTCACCAGAAGCAATTTCTGTACCATGAGTCGCTAGTGTTACATTTGGAGTGTTCAATAAACCAAGTTTAGCATTTGTAACATCACCAATATCGCGTTGTAGTTCTTCATTATGATCTACAAGATTTACAGCGCTATTGCTATATGAAGCAAGTGTTACTCCTAAATCAGTTAATACTAAACCACCATTTGTACCACGAATAGCAGTTTCTAATTCATTAATTGCTGCAACAAAGTTAGATTGGTTATTAGTTGCAAGTGAACCTAATGTTTGAGATCCGGTACCATACAAATCAACTTCATGCTCAAGTACTGCATCGATTAAATTAGTTGCAGTCATTGCTGGGTGATTACTAGGACTAGAAGTAGATAGTAGGTCAGCAGATACCAATGCAGTATTTGTTGTACCACGGATAGCAGTTTCTAGCTCATTAATTGCTAAAACAAAATCGCCTTTGTCGTTTGTACCTAAATCTGAAAGCGATTTACTAGCACCAAACAGATCAACTTCGTGTTCAACAAGAGCTGATACGATATCATCTGCAGTAAATGCTGGCCGACCTGTACTATTACCTAAATCGTCTGCAACAAGATTATTACTTGTTCCGCGAATACCAAGTTCTAATTCGTTGATTGCAACTGTTAAATCCGTTGAATTATTTGTTTGTAGATTTTCTACTGTACCAACATCATCTTGTAATTCAAGTACAGCGTCAACAGCACTACCAAAATACACTTTAAAGTCATCACCAGCTACAGTTGGTCCATTAAACTCAATCATTTGAAGAATATCTACAGGCGTGTTAATAAACTCGGATGTTAAATTCGCAGCAGCAATTTTAGTATTAGCTGCAGTTAATGCAGTACCAGCACCGTTAGTTAGCGTAGTAGATTTAAGATCCACAGATGAATTAAATGTACCTAATAAAATATTTTTAAATATTAAAAGACCAGGAACATCTGTGGTATATAATGTTCCTCTAAAGGTTGGGTTATTCTCAGGCCCTTGATATAATACTTCACCTTCAATAAATGTAACTGGAATAGAAGACGCGGTAGTAGTTACATAATAATTATAAGGTGCAATATGAAAGCCATGGCGCGACATATCTTGTGGTAATGCGACTCTCGAAATGAATAAAACTTGAGTTCCAGTACCAGGTTGTAATGATACTGCAGAACCACCATTGCTAAGAGATAACGAAATTTCGTTACTTTGATATATATCTGACTTTTTAACATAAAATGTAGTAACATCGTCAGGAGAACCATATATGCCGCCAGTAGAAGGAGTGGTGTAAGTTACTTTTTGTCCATCTTCAATCGCATAATATGCTGCATCAGATAATATTAGCGTATTTACTGTTTGATTATTAACTGGAGCTGCGTTAAATTGAACATTACGATTTCTATAAACACGAACGTTGCCGTGATCGTACGATTCCACGATAATTTCTTTTAAATACGAGCTATTAATTAAAGTGGAGTATGAATTATCACTACTATCATAGATATTTAAACTAGGGTTAAAGCCTTCGAGTCCACCTACGTTATTAAGTAATATTTTATTAGCTGAACAAGAAACAACAATCGCACTAAATAATATTGTTGTACCTGGAGAATTATTTGCATATTGGCAAAGCTTAGTGCCTACTGGAAACTTAGTAGTAACTCCATCTTTAAGAATAAGATAACCGTCTGTATTATCAACTGTTCTATCAGCAGATTTATCGATATTTAAGTTGTTAATATCACGAATATATAATCCATTATCTCCTAAATCGTTTTTAGTGATATATTGATCTGTTAGTCGCTCTTCTGTATCAAGACTAGGAGTCGTATAAGTTGCATCACTAGCAACTGCACCAAGATCTAATGAGACTTCATTAGATTTTAATCTCCAATCTTCGAAGGTTTCTGACTTATTTACTAAGGTTTCTTTTGACATTATTCTTTACTCGCTAATAAGGTTTTTAATAAATTTTTTATTTCATCTACATCATTTTTAAGATTGTTAAACTCTTCATCAAACTTATTTTTTTCAATTTGACGGTTTTCTAAAGCTTTAATTTCGTTTAATCGTTTTTGATATAAACTGTTATTAGTATTTATAACGGCACCGGACGCAGTATCTCGAGATAATGACACATTATCTGATATTAATACTTTTGCCATATTATGTACTCGCGATAGCTCTTACGTTTGAAATCATTGGAGGTTTGCAACTATTGCTTGTAACGAATACCACTTTAAATGCGAAGGATGAGAACGTATCAGTAACTTCGGCAACCTCACCTAAATCAACTTCATATTCAACTGAACCAAACTTTGTGTCATTTTCTGGAATTGCAATAGTAGGAGATAATAAATTCCACGGCAAATCATCAAAAGCAAAATCATTACCAGCAAGTTGTGCTTTATAATACACTACAATGTCTGATCTTTTTGGCTTAAATACATCTGCATAGAAATTTAAATGCGTTGCTTCATTATCTAAGGTAATTTCTTTAGTGATATAAGCATTAAGATTGGAATTACCTTTAGGTGCAGTATCAGCAATATATGTTCTACCTTTACCTACATCATTATATTCAGCATTACTTGCATAATTAGTTCTATTTGAAATACAATATGCAGAACACCTGTCGCCGTCAATCATCGGTGACAGATTAGGATTTGTTGTACTTAATGTCACATTAATTGCAAATGATTTATTTGTAGCAATAGTATTATTTAAGTTACCAGTTGTGTTTACGTGTTCAGGTAAACTTGCTATACAAATTGGTTCGTCTAAATAGTGGGTTTTACCGAATGTTAATGGGCGAAGTGAGTTTTTATTAAAAACAGCCTGATCAGTATTATCTTGTGATCTACCAGTAAATGAATCATACGTTAATACAATATCAGTTTCGGGTAAATTAACAGTCGCCATATAAGGTAAGAATGAATCGATAAATATATTTTCAGTAGCTGTAACATTAGATCCACCACCATATACATTTTGGCTCATTGCGTCTACAGCGCTGTTATTAATAGTAATACAATAGGAATCTCTTTCAACTTCGCTAATTGCATGAGTTGTATTAATTAAAGATGCTGTGCACGACTGAACCGCACTGGCTCCATTAAATGCAACTCTACTACCCTCCATCATACCATGATTAGGATGACTTACTCTTAGAATACCTATGTTATCAGCTGAATTAGAACAAACCAAAAAAGGATCATCTCGTAGTTCTCTAACTGGAACTTGATCGTTTACGAGTTTTAGTGTTGAACTTGAAGCATATTGAGCTTTATAAAGTTTAAACTTAAGATCTCTCATTGTGTCTGGAGTCCAAGTAGAAGCATTTTGCGACATAAAGAACGAACCGCCGTAATGATTGCCGTCAACTAATGCTCCCGTTGTTAAATCATTTTTGCCTGGTGATGTAACAAATATCTTATAGAGATCAGAATTAGACATTAGTACAATCGCATATTCTTGATCTTGAGATAAGTAAATTGGATTAGAAAACGTAACTCTACATGCTGATGATGCATTATCTGATAACATGGAATTATTTCCACCAGTATATAATGTATTTACCTCATCAACTTTACCAGTATTTCCTAGAGCGTCAATAGTAGACTGGCTTGTCCCAAGAGGAACTCTAAATACAGTACCCGGATCATTATCTGTTGCGCCAACCGTTTCAAAATTACAGTTTAAATTCCCTTGTTGTGTAATTCTGTATCTTTTACCTACTTCTATTTCATCAGCATCCGTAGTTCCTGATGCCGCAGATGATGGATAAATTACAGTATCAGAGCCTGGAACAATTCTTTGAGTAGGATAACCATTGCTCATTTCTCTAATCGATACGTTAATCGGTATCGAAGAATCAGCGGCATTTAAGAATATATCAAGTTCGGTAACATTTACTCCGCCTTTTTCTGTTATTAAAATAGATTGCGCTAATGGATCAAACCATGTTACCTTTTCAGTTTCGCTTACACTTCTTTCAGTTATAACTTGAGAATCTGCGACCTCATGATGTGCAATAGTTGCAGCTTTAGTATTAACAATCGTATTTTGTTTTGTTTCTAATAGACCTTGTGCACGATAAATTGTTTCTGCATAGGTAGTTTCATCGTTAAGATTAGCTGTGTCATTAGTAGGAGAATCTGTTAACTTAAATGATCTTTCACCAGTTTTAAATGAAAGACCTCTGTTGTTAGGTACGACAAACGAACCAGTAATTCTGCCACTTGCATCTGTCGTTAACACGCCAGGATTACTACCAAAATGTTGAGTTTTGTTTGTATGTTCTACAACTTGAGTTCTATCTGTAAATTCTTCAAATGGTTTTTCTACACAATAGTTACTAACATTAACGCCATTAAAGAAAGCATAAAGCTTAGTATTAGGTTTTAATAGCTCAGCTGTAAAGAAAACTTCGCGTGATCGAATAAATGGAATATAATTAACTTCTACTACAAGATCTCCAGATTCTGAAGTAACAGTATTTTCTTTAATATAACTTAAAGTACCTTGACGTGATTGACCTGTAGTTGTAGTAGTAGTAGTAATATTACCACTAACATTACCGGGCTGTTGCCAACCACCCATATCTCGCCATTGAGTATCACCATCAATTACTCGGTCAAAAGCAAAATTTTGAATATCTGTTTCAACACCAGTCCAGTCTGTTTCCCATTCGCCCCATTCGTATTGTCCAACAAGATCTAAATCATTATATAACTCAACTAAGTAGTCAAATTGACTATCATCATTAACAATAACGTCTGGTAAATGGTTTACATCCTTCCATTCATCGCTGTCAGGAGATAACCTAACTGTCCCAGCCCATACAAACATATTATATGGATTAATAAACTCAGTTTCGGTCGCATTAGGTTGATCAATGAATGGAACGCTGGTATAAGGAAGAGTATACATCGATCTATTATGAGCTGTACTTCCAGCATCATCAGCTGAACGCACTAAGTTTATATTTTGTGCGTGATACATTGGTCTAACTACACCATTGTTTCTATCGATAGAACATTTATAGTTTGGATGTCCTATATGACCTTTTGCATGACCTTTAAATTGATCTGTAAAAATACCATTTTTAAACCTTTCAACAGTGTCGACGTACGTTGTACTATCATTAGTTGCAGTTCTTTCAACTTTTTCATTAAGAGATATATTAAAAGTTGATTGTTCTTGTAAGCTTAAAGACGTGTAATATTCTAGCTTTTTCAGCCTTTTATCCATTTCGGCAATGTGCTTCATAGTATAACGCTTGTATTGTCGTATTTCGGGTATAATATCTACCCTAGCATCATAGCAAAACGGTTTAATTTTTAATGTACCAATTACCATGCAATCAGCTGGATCTTCTTTTGCCACAGGATTTTCTGCTGGTATACCTTTTAATATAGTGTAAGAACCATCTCTCCCTAGTATAATCTTATCAATCCTGCCTAGCCAAATCTCGGCATTCATAATAAATTGCGAAGCTGGTTGAACGGCTGGAGAATTTACTGAACCACCACCAGATGTACCACTGTCACCACTAAAACTACCACCGTCATCTACTGCATACGTATTGGCTGTAGCATTAACACTAGCCTTAGTTGGTCGAAAATCTACACAATTTTTTAAATCAACTTCTTCACCATTAGATAATTTAAAAGTAGGAGTATCTTTTAGATAATGACCTGCATTAGCATCATTATCTGGATAAGAATCTTTTACAAAATAATCTCCTTCTCCATGCTCATAATGCTTAAAGCTTATAACTAGATTTCCTGCAGCTACAGTGTGTATTGGAATAAGACGTCCTTCATCGTAAAAATTTGTTCTTTGGCCATTATCTAATTCAAATTTATCTGTAACATCAGCTCCACTTGCAGATCCCATTTTTATTGAATCTATTGCATAGATATCATATGCATCTAAAAATAAAGGATTAGTTCCATCATAATAGTATGTAACATTTGTTTTTTGTACAAAGCTTTTAGATTTTTTATTTGTCGATGATGCTCCTGTTTTTTGTACAGTAACAATTACTGCTACACTGACCCCACTAGCAATATCACCGTGGTTAATTGTAATACTCTGCCCTGAAGAAGTCGCAGTCGCATCTGTATCAGTCACATGATCGGTTTGTCCTGCACCAACACCACTACCGACTGATATTATAATATTGGCACTTGATACTAAGGTTTCATCTGATGCTAATGCATTACTAAACGTATGTGTATTATTACTTGTAGCTGCATTCACATATAATTTTTTTTGAATTTGATAAATTGGTGAAGGCTGACCTCCTCGCTCAGCGGTTTTTATGCCATAATATGGAAGCTTCCAAACATAAGAATTATGTTCTTGTTCAAACTTTCTTCCAGAAACACCGCCAATTGGAGACACTAATTTTGCATGGAATATGTTTACAGAACCACCGTCAGTTGCACCTTCTATTTGTTCTACTCTATCTACCGATCTAAAATCACCTTTTGTCATATTAATATCAAAAAGGTATAATCTTAAAACATCTTGACTATCACGAGTTACTGCTCTAACCCTTGCTCGACCAACACCTAATGCTGCTACATCAAACGTAAGGTTATTATCTGGATCAGTGCCACCAAGTGCATCGCCTTCAATTGTAAATGTATTATCTACGCTATAGCCAGATCCACCATCTACAACTTCAATAATTACGTTTTTAGATTGATCGATTATAACTTTAAATTTAGCACCAGATCCTCGTGATCCTCCTGTAGTAGAAGAATAACAATCCCCTCCTACATTAGCACCTTGATCAGTGAAAAAATATGTACCCGGTGTTCTCCCAGTTGACACAGTGTTTGTAAAGTCATGATTAGCATCGTTTACGGTATCAACTAAAGCTAATGCACTAGTCGCTGGAGCTCCTCCAAGAGTATCTTGAAGAGCTAGCTCTCTAAAATTATTAATATCTGGCAATCCTAATGAATCACTTAAGGCATCTATTTTTACCTTTATATAATTACCTAATGGTAAACTACTAGTTGTACTATTTTTGACTGCAAAATCAAATGGTGCAGTACTTTCTTCCCTAGGTTTATCAACCTCTTTAAATGTAATAGATTTATGTTCTGTTCTAAACCCTTGAATATATGCAGTATTTGGCTCTATACCAACTACGTATTTATTATCATTAGTTGCTGAAGTGGTATACCCGTTATTTGTTCCAGTATCGTAATGTTCTCTTATATCTAAAACAAATGGATTGAGCGCATAGTTGCCTGATTCTTCATAAGTTCTATCAGCAAGTCGCCTAGTTAATGCCGCATCAATCTTCCCGGCCGGTGCAGTTTTCTTTTTAGGTATGCCGTTTTCGACCAGCATTAATGTAACATAATTTGTATATATTGTGTTAGGAGCATTAAGTGGTTCTTTTATTAATTGAGTTTTGATTTGATATCGATCGGCGCCTGGAGCAGAAGCATTTGGAAATCCTTGAGCATTATCAACTAAATTTGGATCATCAATTGCTGTTATAACAGATTCAGTAATATTTAAACCTACAATATTATCTGGATTATTACTATATTTGTCTAGTATTAGATTATCAGCAAAGACATAAACGAATGTACCATTTAGAAAATATACACCTTCATTAATTGTAATTTGAGATCCTTGCCCTACAGCCTCAGAAATGGTCGAAGAAAGACCATTATTATCAACATCTGCACCGCCACCAATCATTAATTTATGTGCAGCATTTGAACTAGATGTTAAAGTTTCACCTAAGGTAAAAACGTTTGAAGCAGTTGTACCACTACCTTTAATATATTTCAAATATATTGTAAGTGGATCAGAAACATTGCCAGAATCTAAAATTCCAGTTTTGCTAGATCCAGTCGCTAGATCAACTCCAGCCTCACTAATTACCTGAAGAACTTCAGCCTCAACACCATTGGCATTTGTTAATACTGCACCAGGAGTATTAGCAATAGTTGATATAAATTCAGATGCAGTATAGGTGCCATTAGTATCAGTAAATTCGCTTTCAACTTTAATATAATCATATAGAACATCTAAACCAACTTCGCCACCTGTAACACGTTCTCCGTCTGTGAAAGCAAATTGGCCATGATAATCGAGTTGTCGCTGCAAATTAGTTTGAAGCTCTGTAAGTTCTCGAGCCTGTACCGACACACCTGGTCTAAATAACACTCTATGATAATTCTTTGTTTCAACAGAGTCATCAAAAGTATATGTTGAAAAAATACTCTTTACTTTACTAATTGCCATTTTTTTATTCTCTTAAAATTCAAGGATTAATTTAATATCTTCTATTTGTGTGCTACTTCTTTGAATAGGATCACGATTTTCGATAAATAAGATCTCACCAGATTGTTTATTATAATCAGTACCACCAGCTCCATTTAATATAATACCATCTGTTGAGCCAGTTGGCGCGCCGCTATCTGAGTATGAAATATTATCAGCTGTCGGGAATGTATTATATCCAGTAAGACTGTTTTGAATATAAAAAATTCTACCGTTACCATTACCATCGTCGCTTAAATCTACATTTGTAACATAAGCTCGAGGTATTATACCTTCAGCATTACTAGCGTCCTCGCTACCTTTTAATAACACATCGTTACCATTAGCAAGTTCATTAGACATACCGGTAACAGCTGCCACTACCCCCGCTTCACTTAGATCAAATGTTAAAAATTTAGTTGCTCTAAATGTACCGCGGTTACTGCCTCGTGCTTGAGCTTCAGCTTTTGTTTCAACCCTAGCATTAGTTCCAGATCCAACAGTAGGATTTTTAAGAATAGTAATTTGTCTAAAGTCTTGGTTATTAGCAATATCAGTATCATCGACACCACTTATTTGAGTGTTAACCGCAACATAGAAGCCTCCTAATTCTGCTACAGGGTCTACACCGTGTCCAGAAGGAGGGGCTATAACTGCGCGGGCTTTAAAACCAGAACCTGTAGTTAACTCACTATCTAATATCGATACTTGTGCAACACTATAACCGCTACCACCATTAGTGGGGATTGCTCGAGTAATTGTACCTGATCCAGTTTGAACTGAGCTTGCCGCGCTAACTTGTGCACCAGTTCCATCACCTACAATATTAATTTGCGCGGCAATAAGTGCTGTATCACTTTGTGTGTATGCAGTACCACTATCTAATATTTCAATTCGATCGATAGAACCAGCAGTGCTACGGCTATCTTTTTGCGCCTGCTGTTGATCGTATAATGGATTTGTGTCTTCAAAATCACCAAATATTAAAATCGTATTACTATTAACTGAATAACCACTACTAGCTGTGCTAGCAGAAATTGTAACAAACTTACCAGATACTGCAGTTACAACCGGTGAATTACCAAATGCGCCACCAGCTAAGGTTGTACTTGAAACGGTTTGGCCTACAGTAATTTTTGGATTTTCTGTAGCTAGCTCAATTGTATTTTCTACATTTACATTAAATGTTGCAGTTCCAGCACACTTAGATTCAGTTTCAATTGTAAGAGTTTTTACTGGCATATAAGAGCGAGTTAAGAATTTTTCTGAATCAGTAGCAATGATTGTATACATATACTTCCACTTATAACCATCAGCAGTTTCAAATGGAGCAGCTTGTACTTTTGTTGGAACGTCTGAAACAGCAGATACCGATGAAGGCCTATCAATACATTTATATACCTTAAAGTCTTTAGTTAAAACATAGAAAGGATTATCTGAATTTTCGTAAATATTAGGATCATCAGAATCCCAAGGAGAATATACAACCCCTGCTGTCCAGTCATAACGCGGTATAACATGTGATACTTCATTATTTTTTATTAGTTTAATGCCGACCATGTTAGCTCGAGCTTCATTAGCATCATCGATAGTGTCAACAGGCAAAGGAGCTTGACTGTCAGTAAAATCTTGTAAGCTAGGGCTTGAATCCTGCCATGCTGTACTTTTACCTACACCAATGTAAATGTTACTTTGCTCAGATCTTACATCTTCGATAAAACCTTTTGCATTAAGTGATCTAAAATTATTTGAAACGATTGCGGCCATAATTGTATCCTAGGAACTTCGGTCCTTTTCCGGTTGAATAATTG
>Ga0115102_10101936_pt1 | contig 23554 bp, 10 predicted proteins | sample MBTome_5_FD_89644 | JGI IMG/M metagenome (GOLD analysis project Ga0115102, IMG submission 89644) | Marine eukaryotic communities from Pacific Ocean to study complex ecological interactions - MBTS_5May14_M2_3um Metatranscriptome... | ecosystem: Environmental > Aquatic > Marine > Oceanic | place... | reverse complement strand
TATGGTTGCTCAACAATATGATAATACATGGTTGTATACTAAAAATATTACTACTAGATTTGACGCGGATAACCGTTTAGATTATGGTATTTCTAAGGATTTAGTAGCAGATGCTATTAGGGATTTTGGTATTAAATTATATTCAAATAATTTTAATTCTGATGATTTATATACAGCTTTTTTAGGAATTACTCCTTCAGGTAGTACATTCCCTTTCCCTTATATGACGGGGTCAATTGGTGGCGAAGTTAATACACCTTCTGGGTATGAATACGTAGATACTCAAATATCTGCATCTAATAATATAGTCCCATTAGATGACGTTAACAAGTCGTTATATAAACGAATTTACCATAACATACCCTTATTACTTAAGAAAAAAGGTACAATATCTGGTTTAAGAGCATTAATTACTGCTTATGGTATCCCAAGTACTATTTTAAGAATAAATGAATTTGGTGGTAAAGATAAAAATGATTTCCAAGATTGGGATTATAGTGAAGATGTATTTAATTATGCTTTTCATTCTGATGGGTTAAATAATACAATTACATCTTCATTCCAATTAAATGATGATTTTGCTGATTCTGCTCAAGAAACAAGACCAAAATCCTTACAATTTAGATTTAAAACCCCAGGAGTACCAGAAACAGCTACACCTATACATCAGAACTTATGGGTTGGTGATAATAATACATCCTTTATTACTTTAGATTATACAGGATCAGGAATGACTACTTCAAGTTATAGTGGATCAATTCCCTCAGAATCTAATGCATATGGTACTTTAACATTTTACCCAGATGGAAACAATGGGTTAGATAAAACAGCAAGTATTGATTTACCTTTCTTTGATGGTGGATGGTGGTCTGTAATGGCTACTGTTGATTATGCAGGAAATGATAAAGCTTATTTGTATGCTGCTAACAGAATTGGAGATCAAATAGGACATTCTGGCTCAGATAATATATTACATAACTGGCAATATTGGGATACAGTACAAATTTCAAGATTCCCAAATACCGAAAGTGTATCTGTAAATGGAGTAATGGCTACACCTTTTTCTGGAGCATATCAAGAAATAAGATATTGGGATACAGCATTAAGTGAAAGTTTGTTTTACGATTATGTAGTTAATCCTTATTCAACTCAAGGTAATACAATTAATATAACACCTCAAGATTTAGCCTTTAGAGCAGATTTAGGTACACAATTAATAACATCAAGTAGAACTTCAATACATCCTAAAGTTACAGGATCTTGGGCAACAACACAGTCTTTTTCAAGTGGAAACAGTGAATTTTATGTAACTGGCTCATTCATACAAAATACAGAAAGTATATTCTTAAACCAAGTACCAGGAGGTATTAAAAATAGAATAAACGATCAAATTAAAATAGTTCAAGAAAATTTACCTTCTGGTTCTACTTTATCGCCTTATAGATCAATACAACAAGATACTTACCCAAGTGGTAGTAATCCTAGTATTAATTATTTAGAAATAGCATTCTCACCTACAGATCAGGTTAATGACGATATTATATCACAAATAGGTGCTTTTAATTTAGGAGAATATATAGGTGATCCTAGACAAATATCTGAATCTGGGTATTCTTATCCACAATTAGATGCTTTAAGAGATGCATATTTTACAAAATACATAAATAGTTATGATGTAAATGATTTTATTAGATTAATATCATTCTTCGATAATTCATTATTTAAAATGATAGAGGATTTTACACCTGCTAGAACAAGTTTATCTTCTGGTGTTGTAATAAAACAAAATTTATTAGAAAGAAACAGACAGGCACCCCCATCAATGTCTTATACTACCCCTGAATATTCAGGTAGTGTTAAATCTTTTCCAAGAGACTACCAGGTACCTAATTCCAGCAGCTCATTCCCAGAATATGGTAATGTTAGTGGTTCTGCTATATATAAATTTAGTGGTGGTACTGGAGGTTCATTTGAACCTTTTAATAATAACTTTGCTGCCCCTGTTAGTCAATCTTCTCAAAATACTTGTTTATATAATTATTTTTATACTTCATCTACAAATTTATTAGATGTAAATGATACTTTAGGTGAATCTATCTTTTCAACAAATATAGATAATAATCCTACAACTATGAGTCTTAATATAAAAGGGACATCTGGTTTTAATAATTATACATTTTTCCAAACATTAGCAACATCATCTTTAATACAAGATAATTTCTTATATTATAGCCCTATATCAGGGGAAGATAAAATGAAATATAAAATTTCTAAAGTTGGATTCGGAGGGGGATATGATGGATATGGGAGTGATTATGGTGATTTAATATATGGTATAAATTATAGTAGTAGTGTATTTTTTGAATTATTAGTAATAGAGAACTCAGGATTTATACCTACAGACGGAGAAGAAGTACAAATTTGTTTTGAAATTAATGGAGAACCTTATAGTGGTTTAACAGAATCTGAAGTTTCTGCTTCTGAATTTTATGCTCAATACCCAGGATTTGTACAACAATGGAGTGAAACTATAGTACCTTCTTTAGGAATCCCATTTCCATATAACCAAGATCAAACACCAACAAATGGTACTCCACCCGTAAATAATCCTAGGATAGATCAAAGAGAATTTTATGACGGAGAATTTGGTAATGATATACAAGTAGGAACTAACGAAATTTGTAAAACATTTTTTGGGCAAGACTCTATTATAGATTATTTCTTTAGAATTAATTGGTTTAATTACAATTCAAGAACAGAAGAAGAGTTTTTATCACAGACCTTTCTTCCAACAGAAGGAAATGTATGGTTTTGGGCAGATACTGTTAACCAATTAGGTCAACTTACAGATGGTTATAGTTTAAATGTAACTCAAAACTTCCAACTTACCCCTTACCCATCTGATACCAATGTAACAACTACAAACTTTACAACAAATGGTAGTGGAACAGGTGCTATATTAAAGATATCAACAACCACAAATCCTAATGCCCAATCATGGTTAAATGTGAGAGTTGAGGGAATAAATGTAGGATCAGGATATGATGTAAATGATGAAATACAAATATCTGTAAGTGAATTACAGAATTTAGGGTATAACAGTGCTACACAACCTATAATTATACGCTTATTAACTAGAGATGTTGCTTATAATGTAACCAACAAGGTTAAGTATATTAAAATGTCTAACGTTGATGTTAATTCTGAAACAATTCAACCATATATTGCTAGTAGTGAATATGTAATATTTACTTTAACGGGGGCATCAAATTGGAGAAATGTAGTTAGAGAAGGATTTCAAACATGGTATATAGCTAATACTTCATTACAAGATGATGGATTCCCTAATACCGAAGATGCAACTTTACTAATAATAGATGAATTACCATCATCAGATGCTGTTAATTCTTTTGATGATTCATTTTACGATTTAACTTTTAGTGCAAGTGGGGTATTTAGTTATTACGCTACATCTTCAGGAGAAGATCCAAATGTAGTTCCTTCAACCGGATTTACAGAATCACTTTCACAAGGTTATTTTCCACCAGTACCTACATTCCCTACAGAATCATTTTTTAAAGGATGGCATGAAGCAAATTATTTCCAAACTACAGATGCTGGAGGAGTTTATAGAGTAGAAACAGGCTCTACCTTTAATACAGATACTTTTAGAAACTTTAATACAGGTTCAACAGAATTTGATGGGGATAATACAAATGCTTTAAGTGAAGTACCATGGTTTATGAATGTTAAAGAAGGAACATACCAAGCTTTAAGTGCTTCATCTACTATAGCAGGAGGGGCACCATCAGTAACAAAATTAGCTTTATATGATGGTGATATAACAGCATCAGCAGTTCCTATTGGACCAGCTTTTAATATATATTCTCCACCTGCAATAGTTACAATAACCCCAAATTTTGTTTTAACAAATGGAACCCCTGGTCTTCTTAATACAAGTTGTGTTAATGGAGTTAATAATACAATTTCAACATCCGCAACGGCCCTAGAAAGACAAAGATCTATGACTATTGATGTAAATGGTAATCCAACAACTCAATGGGTATGGTATGTAGAATATAATGATAATAATGGTTGGGAAACATCCCCTTCAACTCCTAACTGGTTAGTACCTATAGGAACAACTGTAATCCCTAACCCAAATTTTTCTCCTAATGGAGGAATAGGAACTGGAAATGCTACGATTACACTTCAAGCGGGTAATGATGGTAACCAACCCCCAATTGGAGATCCAGGAGCACCATTAGGTGAAAGACAATTTAGAATTGTAGTCGCTAACTATACAAATTCAGAAAATGAACAGTATTGTGGGGTTTATACCCAAGAAGGATGGTTTGGTGGAGCTACAATTCCAGGTGATGATGAACCATAATATTAATAAAAAAATAGTTTTAAAATATTTATAACAAAAGACACTAAATGGCAGCAGTCCCACAACCAGACATACAGTATTACCTTAAAGAAACAACTAACCAAATATTGGTATCAGGTTCTTCTAATGCAACGGATATGAATATTAAACTTAATGCTATTAAGGATCCGGTAACGGTAGCTAATAATAATTATACTACTAAAATATCAGCCTTAGGAGATAATATTTCGTATGTAGTACAAAATGGGGAAGAGTTTACTAATTTAATATTAAACAATCCATTACAATATAACCCAACAACCACAACGGTTAACAATACTGCTTTTATAACAAGAAATGGAAGTTTAAATGGTGTAGGAGCAGAATTTAAATTAAAATCTACATTCTCATTAATTAATTCTATAACAGTTACAGATATAGGATCAGGATATCAAGTAGGAGAAACAATTACTTTTACACAAGGAGAATTATTACTTGCAGGGTTTTTAGGTGTTTCAAATGGTATAGTTATTACTCTATCAGAAAATAATATAGTAGCATCTTCTACAGAAATTCCACTTAGAAATGACCAAGAATTATGGGTATATAGAGGATATAATACTGATGGTGGAGATGGAAATACATATAGATATAACCCACACTTACATAGACCTTATAAAGCTTATATTGTAACAGAAACATCCTCAGGTTCTCCAACAAATCCTTACTTACCCGAAGGTGGTACTTTATTTACTGCCGATGAAGGTAGTAATGTAAATATAAGTAATGTTTATATAGAAGGAACATTGGGGAGAATAGGTAATGGTGTTTTAAATGGGGTAACTCAAGTAAACCAACCTATAAGTGGATCATTTGTAGTCCACCATGAAGAAATGCAAGTTGTTCCTTTTGTTTTTACTCAATATAATACTATATCCCAAAACCCACCAGCAGCTGGTGCGGTATTTAGAGTATATAAAGAAAATGTAACATCAACTGGTAATGGAAATTTTTCAACAGGTACAACCCCACCACCACTTAATGGACGTATAAAATACAATAACACAGACGTTAATAATGTATCAGAAATATATGTAGGTCAAGACGATTTTACCTTTCCTATATATCAAACCTTATTAACCTTATCTTCATCAGTAGAAATTTATAATAAAGATGCGGGTAAAATAAAGGTTGCTGATTTTACTAATTCACTTAATAATGTTAGATGGGACATTGATGGTTTAGAATCAATTTCTAGTACTAATTCTTATATAATAGTATCAGTTTCAAACCCTCAAGTAAGTATTGGGTATTCACCACTTAATAATACTGACCCTATTAAAGTTACCTTATCCGAATATAGTGAATTAAAATATACAATAAACCAATTTCAAAATCAAACATTAAATTCACAACCTACAGTAGGATTTAATGGTTTTAGAAATGGAGATTATACTTATACAAGTAGTTTCTTTTCAACATCTGGAACAGTTCCAAATGCTAATGATGCTATTGGTACTTCCCAGTTTGGGTTATGTTCAGAATATAATTATTTTGTAAGATATAGAATATCATATGATAACCCTCTTGTAGGAGAAGATCCTATAACTGTTAATTTTTCAAGTAGTACTCCTACTTTAATTCCTAACACCTTTGATTTAGAAGGTGGGTTTTATACTGATATTGATGCCTTAATAGGAACTGTATCAGTTTCAGGATATTCATTCCCTCTCAACCAAAGTCAAGAGCCAGATGGTACTTATACTTCTGATAGATTAAATATTCAAATAACAAATAGAAATGTTGGTAGAGGTGGCTTAACACCCCCAGATTTCTTTGCAACTAGATGGAGTGATGCTTATATTTCATTTTCACAATCTTTATCTTCTAGTATAGACGGTTTATATATTTTTAACCAACTTCCACAAAATGATGTACAAGTAACAGCTTCAATGTTTTTAGCTGCGTGGACTGGTAGTGATGATGAAGGCGCAAAATACGCGACTGCTATATATAATACCGATGTATATGGAGAGGGTGAAGCAGGCGATGGTCCAACTTGGCCTACCGCTTCAATTCGATTATATACTGGTAGTTACCCATTTGATATCCCAACAACAGCTAATGATTTTGTAACAGAATCTTTATTTAAAAATGATTCAATTCATCTTGGTGGTTATGCTATTACTATGAGTTATTTAATACCCTCTCAATCTATTAATATTAAGGATTGTTTATCTTTAGCATTACAAGTATCATCAGGGTCAGCAAATTCGGCTTCAGTAGAAAATTCTTTAGTAGTAAGACATTATGAACTAGAATTTAATACACCACCTGGACCACAAACAGGGGACGGTTTAGTACCAACATTTATAGAAAATGCTTTTTCAGGATCTTTTGGTTTTGATAAGGCCCCAGAATGTCAACCCTTTTTAAATAATGTTACAACTGAAAGAATAAATAAAGAAATACAAATAGTAAATTATTCAACAGATGCCTACACTCCTATTAATTTTCAACCTATATTAAGTGGATCAGCACAAAAATCTTCAGTACCCTCTTCAAATTATACTCAATTAACGAGTATTAATCCTAGATATGATGGTTCAAGATCAAATTCTCAAATAATAAATCTTTGGAGTATAGGGGATACAGGAACATTTGGTAAAAAACCAAACATTGAATTAAAAGATGCATTTTTCGGATATTTTAGTGATATAGATGATCCATATCCAAATATCAATGGTTTAACAAAAGTTAATTTAAGTTATTTAATTGATGAACAAGGTAATGCCTTACCTCCTACATTAGAGGACCAATTAAGTATAGACACATATAATGCAGTTTTCCCACCTACTACAACAGGAAGATTAGCAGCTAGGGATGGTAAAGATCAATTTAAACAATTAGGAAAACCTTCAAATATAAAAAGTATAATGAACTACGTAACACCTATTTTGTATACACAAAATTCAGGTAATAATTATGTAACTACAATGTCATTATCAGGGTCAGGATATATTTCAAGATATGATAATGGGGATGGTGAATCTCAAGTATTTGGTCGATTTGTAGCAGAAGGAGAAGCAATTCCAACACCCTCTCCTAATCAACAAGCTGTAGAATATATTATTAATCCAACAGATTCCGTTATAATACCTGAAGGATCCTTAGATCCTAGTCCTTGGAATGCTGATTCTGGTTCTCCAGGGGCGGCTTACTATGATGTAAACGAATGGGGAGCCTTTAATAAAGATTTAAAAAATGAACAAATTATATCATTAAAACATACTTTTGTTACCTCATTTGTAAGTGAAACAAGAAGAACGGGACAAGAACTCCAATTCTCACTTAAAATGTTTGATGATATTATTCCAAATGAAGATCAACCTTTTAATTTAGAAGATATTACTTGTAGAGTATATACTATAGATGGGTCTTCAACAGACATAGGAAGTGTTTTAGACTTTGGTTGGTTTGGTATGTCTAATATTGAAAGTTATAGAACAGAAATAATAAAAACTAATTCAGGATTTTTTAACACGCCAAGATGGTTACGTTCAAGAATCCCAATTAGGGGAGATGGTATTAATTGTGTAGTTGATTGGGAAATGTATGAAACTCTATACGATTATGGTTTAATGAGAGAAAGAGCACCTAGAAGTAATGGAGGAGTAATAGCTTTAGCATGGACAATTACAGCAAACTCAGGTAAATATACTATTAAATCTGGATCTAAGATAAAATGGAAACTTAAAGGATTTTATAAAGTTGCTAGGGGTGGATTCTCACAAGGTTTCTTTTTCCCTTCAACATATACACCTACAGATAGTAATCCTTATACATTAGCAACAATAAAAGGTCAAGGAGCATATGATCATTTATTAGATGAAGCAAATACAGCACGAGCACCATTTTGGATGATACCATCCGGATCAACTGATACTAATTGGGCTACATATACTGAAAATGGTGGTGATAGTGGTATTTCTAGAAAACAAGTTTTAATAATGCAATCTCCTAACCTTAACGAGGCTTATGGTACAGACTTTAAACAAGGTGATACACCTTATATACCTGGAGCTTCACCATATTTCCCTGGTGGGATGGAACCAGAAGGTACAGCTTTTGATAGAATAGAAAATACCATTCTTTTAGAAGAAGGAGATGAAATTAGATTTGCAAATAATGAAAACTTTACATATACAATTACACAAGTTTCTTCACCTGCTGAAAATCTTAAGACAAATGGAGGTGTAACTAAGGGTAGATTAAGAATAGTATTAGATAGAGAGGTAAATCAAGAATTAAATTTTGATTTCTTTTATATAAGAAGACCAATCACAATTGCAAATACTTTATATTTAGAACGTCAATTCCCTTATGCAGCACTTGCAAGCGCAAGTTTAAGTCAGTCTATTACAGAATTTGTAGGAATAGAAAATAAACCTAATGTAGCAAATGAAGGAAATATAGGGCTTGTATATGGGGATAACGGAGAAGGTGTAATTACAGGTTCTTATACTTCTTCATTTAGTAGCTTGGAGTCCGCAACTACTCCTGGTATATTATTCCCTGATTACCCTACAGACTATTTAATAGAAAGTGCTTCTATTATAGTAAATGACTTAATCACTAGAAGAATAATAGAATCTTAATAAGAATATATATTTATAACATATAACAACAAACACAAATGGGATATTTAAATAATTCAGTAGTAACAATTGATGCTATCTTAACAACAAAAGGTAGAGAATTATTAGCTGCTAACGATGGTTCGTTTAGAATCACACAATTTGCTTTAGCAGATGATGAAATAGATTATACACTTTATAATCCAAGACACGTTTCAGGTTCAGCCTTTTATGGAGAAGCCATAGATGGAATGCCTTTATTAGAAGCATTTCCTGATGAATCACAGATAATGAAGTACAAACTAGCAACTTTACCTAGAGGTACAGCTAAATTACCTGTATTAAATATTGGGTATGATGCTGTAACACTTCAACAAGGTGCTACATTAGCAATTACACCACAAACCCTAAATTATTTAGGTAATGATCAAGTATTTGAAACATCAGGGTATAGTGTAACTATAGCAGATGTAAGATTATTAAATACTTTTGAAGCAACTGGTATTAACACAGCTGCAGCTTCAACAGCAAATATTAATTCAACAACAACCTTAGGAACAAATGTTTCTTCAACTATAACAGGTACACAGGTTACATTAAGAGCAACTACAGTAAATACATTGTTTGGTGCTAATAATACTTTATTAAGTACTTTAACATTTACAGGTTTAGATAGTGGAGCAAGAATTACTATTCCAATTACTATTACTCAATCAACAACATAATATATAAAACATGGGATTTAAAAGATTAGAAGCAGATGATTTTGTAGTAAGTGCACAGGCACAAACTGCAACTTGCTGGACAAATAATTCACCAACATTAACACAGTTTTTCACACAATCGAACCAAGTTAATGGTACTTCAGGAAAATACTATACAACCATATTTAGCCTAAACCCAACTGAACCAGAATCAAGAGCACAATTTGAGATAGCTTATGGTAATGAATCAGGAGGTGGAGTTCTTGCGTATAATGAAGTAGCAGCACCTGGTGTTTCTCCCGCCTCTACAATCTATGGTCAATATAGAACTTTAGTTTTAGAAGATGAAAATTCTTCATTTGTATTTGGTGGTATTACAGGTAGCTCAATTTATGCCTTAAGTATAGAAAGATCAGCTTATAAACAATCATTATTTCCAGGTTCTTTAAATTTAACATTAAAAAATGGTCCTAGTGGTGACCCAATAACTTTAACAGATAATTCTAATATGGTTAATGTTCCTACCTATTATGGGTCAATGAGAGCATATGAGATAATTAGTGGATCAGATGGTTATGCAGCACTTGGAACTAATAATAGAACTACAGCTGATGGTTATACTTTAACTTCAGGTTCATATGGTTTATTTTTACCAGATATCGGAACTATATTATTAAATGGAGATGCTTTAGACCAAGCAACAGCTGATGGAGGAATTAATTTAGGTACTGTACAAACAACAAATTTCAATGCTAATAATGTAAATACAAAATTATTACCTGCAATTCAAGAAGGTGCAGACTTTTCTTTAAATTCAGAAGAAACAATAACATCAGATTTTGTATTTGTTAGAGCAAGAAATAGTGAATTTAACTATTCAGAAAATCCATCATATATCTCAGGATCAACTGGAGAAGTTATTTATGATTATTTTATCAACAACCCACAAACATATATGACATCGATTGGGTTATATAATGATTCAAATGAATTATTAGCAGTAGCTAAATTATCAAAACCTTTAAATAAAGATTTTACAAAAGAAGCTTTAGTAAGGGTTAAATTAGACTTTTAAGAATGGATGGGGGCGTACAAAACATTAAACTCACAAGATATAATAATATCACCTTTAGAGCTAACTAAAGGATTTTCATTTACTGGAAATGCTTTAACTGCTTCTGATGTGGGGGTTGATCGTTTTTTAGGAGCAAAATTTCAAACTTCTAGTGCTACAGGATATATAACAGAATATTCACAGTCTTCTGTATATTATTCTGCTCAACAGTTATATTATTCAAATTATATCTCAAGTAGTAATGGTGAAGTACAAATAGCAAATGTACAAAAAACCAACCCAGACGGAACTACACAAGGAAGAATAGATTCAAACGCATTTGATAATTTTGAACAAACAGATCTAAACCCAGAAAAATACTGGCCCACTAGTTCTTATTCAGCACAAATATTAACAAGTTCTTTATATGGAGAAGCCATATACGGAGAAGATGTTTATGGTGCACCTGCAACATTCGACCCAACTATAGGAGTAGTATCAATACCTAAATCTTTATTTGGGGATTATATTGTACCTAGTTCTATTAATATTACTACACCAAGTGGAAGTTATTATGATGATGGTGAAGGTAGACTGATAAGAACAAATGAAAACGATACTACAACCGTAGTAGGTAATATTATTTACGGTCAAGGTATGATTGTTTTTACAGGAGGAAGTAGAAAAGAAGGAATTGGAGAATTAGGATATTGGGGTAGTGCAGAATATGGAGATGGAATATATGGTGGAAGAACAATAGGGAATAACGATGTTGAAAATCTTATAAATACTGTTGATATAACCGTATCTTTTTCATCCTCTTTTACTATTTATGAGACGCAATATAAATGTACTATAGCAGAAAATGATTTTAATTATTCTCAAAATCCTTCTACTATATCAGGTTCTAGCAATGACGGTACTGTTTATTCATATATCACGGGATCATATTTTTCCCCATATGTTACAACAGTAGGCTTATACAATAACAATAATGAATTAGTAGCAATTGGGAAAATGGCACAACCTCTTCCCACATCAAGAACTACTGATACAACAATTTTAGTAAACATTGATAGACAATAACCTTTTATATATTTATAACAAAATTAAAACTCATATACCATGGCAGTAGAACCATCCTCATTAAGTCCCTCAGGAATAGTAACAGGACAAACAGTAGAGGCAGCACAAGTAAAACAAATTGTTGATGCCTTCACAGATAATAGATTTACAAAATTTAATCTTTCAGGATCAGTAGAAATATCAGGATCTTTTAAAACTACAGGCTCTGTAGCTTTAAAGGGAGTAGAAGAAAACGCAGCTTCAGGAGCTGAATTAAATAATCCTATGGTATTAATAGGTTCAGATGGGGAACTGTTTAAAGGTGCACCCGCTGGTGGTTCACAAGGTGCTCAAGGTATTCAAGGTACACAAGGTACTCAAGGTATTCAAGGAACAAATGGTAGCCAAGGTATTCAAGGTATTCAAGGTACTCAAGGTATATCTGGTGGATTAGGTTCACAAGGTATACAGGGAACAATTGGTACACAAGGTATTCAGGGTATTACAGGTACACAAGGGATAACAGGTGCAGGATCACAAGGTATCCAAGGTATTACAGGTGCTCAAGGTATAACAGGAGGTGATGGTGATGATGGAGCACAAGGTGCTCAAGGTACGGATGGTACTAATGGAACACAAGGTATACAAGGAATAACAGGAGCACAAGGAATAACCGGTATACAAGGTACTCAAGGTACTGATGGAACAGGTGCAGATGGTTCTCAAGGTATACAAGGTATAACAGGTGCACAAGGTATACAAGGTATAACAGGTATTCAAGGTACAGATGGTAATAATGGAGCACAAGGTATCCAAGGTATTACAGGTGCTCAAGGTATAACAGGAAGTGATGGTGATGATGGAGCACAAGGTGCTCAAGGTGTACAAGGTATTCAAGGTATAACTGGTCAAGATTCAACTGTAGAAGGACCTCAAGGTGCTCAAGGTGTACAGGGTATTCAAGGTATAACAGGTGCAGGATCACAAGGTATAACTGGAACACAAGGTATAACGGGTATACAAGGAATACAAGGAATACAAGGTATACAAGGTATAACTGGTCAAGATTCAACTGTAGAAGGACCTCAAGGTGCTCAAGGTGTACAAGGTATACAAGGTGTACAAGGTATAACAGGATCACAAGGTATACAAGGAATAACAGGAGCACAGGGTATAACAGGTGCTCAAGGTATAACTGGAACACAAGGTATTCAAGGTATAACAGGTGCGGGATCACAAGGTATAACAGGTGCACAAGGTATTCAGGGTATACAAGGAACAGAAGGTTCAGGTGGTGGATCAGGAAATGTATATAACACACAATATAGATATTTAGTTGATTCTTCAGGTACAGATTATAAAATATATGCAACAGCAACTACAAACTTATTTACAGTAGCATGGGCTAGAACATCAACTAGTATGGTTGTTACTTTTAACTCTCATGGATTAAGTGTTGGAGATAAAGTAGTACTTAGAGCAGCTAATGTAGATTACCAAGTAGCCGATATTACAGCAGCAACAACAAATACATTTACCTTTACTTGTGCCGATACAGGTGGAACTTCAGGTAGTGAAGCTGTTTACGGAACTTTATTTGGTACAACAGTTACCCAATCTGGAGGGAATATTACAGCTTTATCAATTTTAGCTCCAGGAGGATTAAATGGTTCATCCCAATTAAGTAATTTATCAATATATTCTAGTAACCAAGAAGATGATTATTCTATAACAGTACCTGCAGGACTAAATGAAGGAGTAGGTGGGTATAGTGATAAAACAAGTATAAATCTAATTACAGTAGAAGGTAAAAACTTTGATGGTACTGGAAATTCTGGTAATATAACTATTGATACTTCTTTCAATTTAGGTTCTAATTTTAACATCATCGGGTTATCAGGTGTTGGTAATTTTAGTGAAGTAATGACGACAATAAGATTTTAATAGATTAATATTTAAAAAAAATATAGTATAAATGGCTACACCTATAATAAATTTTGCATCCTTAGGATATGATGGTTCAAATGATTTTATTTCATTTGAAAAAAATCCTAATGATATTAGGATTACTGGAGATTTTGTTTCAGGACAACCTACAATACAGAATTGTGTTGTTACTCTAGGCCCCTTAGAATTTTCTGACTTAATGGTTGGAATGGTTATAGTAGCAAGTGGTAAACTTTCTGGTGATGCTATTATTACGGATATATCAGGAGATACTATAACAGTTAATCAAAATGCTATTGCTAATGGTACAAGTTCACTTGCAAGAATTAGACCACCTAAAGGACAATATTTATTTATTTCCGCTTCTTTTACAAAAATAGGAGATGGATATCCTACTGATGCAAGAGCAATTACAGGTTCAGAAGATACGGATTATGATTCAAATTTACCAGCATGGGGTATAGCTGCTCCTTTAGCTTATACAGGTAGTGTTTCATCTACAATTAAAGGTTTGTATGGTCAGTACAAAATTACAAAAATAGTAAGTAGAAATTCTTCACAAAATATTAATTTCTTTGCTTCCGCAAGCGATACTTTACCTTCATTTATAGAAGATGAAGGAACACAAATTTCAGCAGGGGGAAGTGATTTACTTGTATCCGAAATTCAAAATGACCTTATAACCATAGCTGGTTTCCAAGATATTGATGGTGGTCAAGGATTAGGTTTAGCAGGTTATCAAACAGCAGTAGGATCAATATTCGCAACATTAATATCAGCTTCAGCAGTTTTCCCATTTACAGGATCAGCTCAAATAACTGGTAGTTTAAGTGTAACAGGTAGTAGTATTGTATCCTTAGGTGATAGTAAAAATTTCCTAATTAACAGTGAATTAGCACCCACACAAAGTTTATTTAAAATAAGTGATGAGGGTATAGCTACATTTAGAGTTCAACCTGATGGTTCAACACCAACAGCAGTTGAAGGTGGGTTGTATTTTACTACATCATCTGCTTATATAGGATTTAAAGATTAAACATAAAAATTTTAAATAAAAAAATAGGTTATCGTATGTATAAATGTAACATTAATTAACACAAAAAAAACAAAAAGTAAATGGCAACATGGAAAAAAGTAATCGTATCCGGATCATCAGCTGATTTATCAGCATTATCCTTAGATACAGCCCTACCCGTAGCATCGGGGGTACAGGTGCATCAACCCTTACAGATGGTGGAGTACTTGTAGGTAGTGGAACAGGAGCGGTTACGTCTCTTGGTCAAGCTACGAATGGTCAATTAATAATAGGTAGTACAGGAGCAGATCCAGTATTAGCAACTTTAACTGGTGGTTCAAATATTACAGTAACAAACACAGCAGGAGCAATTAGTATTGCTGCAACTGGATTAGGTTCAGGTACAGTACAAACTGTATCAGCAACTGGAAATGAAAATGGTTTAACATTAACTTCAGATGGAGATACTGTTGATCCAACTATCACATTAGGTGGTGCTTTAGCAAACGTTACAAATGCACAATTATCAAATAGTGCAGTAACACTAGGATCTACATCAGTATCATTAGGTGCTACAGCAGCTACAATAGCAGGCTTAACATTAACAGGTGTAAGTGCAACTGGTTCATTTAATGGTGATTTCACAGGAACAACTAACTTACCAGATTTAACATCAGGTAATGGTTTATCAGGTGGTCCTTACGATGGAGCAGCAGCAGCAACATTTGCAGTACAAGCAAATGGTTCAACATTAGATGTTGGAGCAAGTGGTGTTAAAGTAGCAGATGCAGGAATTACTGCAACTCAAATTGCATCTTCAGTAGCAGGAGCAGGTTTATCAGGTGGTGCTGGTACAGCATTAGCAGTAAACGTAGATGATTCTTCACTTGAAATAGCTACAGATACTCTAAGAGTAAAAGCACTAGGTGTTACTAACGGAATGTTAGCAAACGATGGTATTACAATTGCAGGTAATGATATTTCATTAGGAGGATCAATTACAGCAGCTACAATATTAGCTGGTACAGGAGTAGTATCAGGATCTGATGCAGTTCCTAACCCACTAACAGATGGTAATGGTATCGCAGATTTCTCTTATAATGGAGGAACAGCAGGTATACAAGTTACAGTTGAAGCAGCAGATAGTACAATTTCAGTAGGTGCAAGTGGTATTAGTGTAGTTGAAGCTAACTTATCAGGAATTCCAAATAGTGCTCTTACAAACGATAGTTTAACAGTAGGTTCAACAGAAATTGATCTAGGTGCTACAGCAACAACAATTGCAGGTCTATCAAGTGTAACTTCTACAGCATTTGTAGGTGATTTAACTGGTGATGTAACTGGTAATGCTGATACAGCTACTAAAATAGCAAGTATTACAAATAGTAATATTGTTCAATTAGCTGCTACACAAGCATTAACAAATAAAGATTTAACAGGTGCAGGAAATACTTTCCCAACCTTTAATCAAAATACAACAGGTAACGCCGCTACTGCAACAGAAGCAGCAGGTGTTGCTGCAAACTCAGTTGCTTTAGGAACAGATACAACAGGTAACTATGTTGCTACACTTGGATCTGGAACTGGTGTAACAATTGGATCCAATACAGGTGAAGGTTCATCTCCAACAATTGCAGTAAACTATGGTTCAACTGCTAACACGGCAGTACAAGGTAACGCAACTGCAACATTCGCAGGTACAGCAAACGAAGTTACAGTATCAGATAGTTCCGCTCAAGCAATTGGTGGAAATGTTGCTTTAACAATTGGTTTACCAGATGATGTAACAATTGGACAGGATTTAACTATAACAAGAGATGTTCAAATTGGAAGAAATGCAGTAGTATCAGGTAACTTAACAGTTGCAGGTACAGCAAGTTTCCAAAACACACAAAACTTAGACGTAGCTGATAGATTTATTAGAATGGCATCAGGTTCAACAGCAGTTGGAGATGGTGGTATTGTAGTACAACAAGATGGTCCTACAAATGGTGAAGCATTTGCTTATGACGCAGCAACTACAAGATGGAGTATGACAGGATCATTTGATCCAAGTACAGAAGCTTATACACCAGATGCATTTATGGCAGCTGTAGTAGAAGGTGCAACAGGAATAAATGTTCCTACAGCAGTAGTAGCTAAATACCAGAAAAAAGGTAACATATTTATAGCAGATAACGAAGACATTTACATTTATTCATAAGAATAAGTAAATGGGTTTCAAAGCAGGTAATACAAGAATAGGAGAGGCAGACCCATTATCGGGTCTGCCAATTCTTACTAGAAAAGAGATATTATTTATGTTAAATATAATCCGGAAATCAACCTTTACAGGGGAAGAAATGGAAGAAATTTATAGTTTAACTTTAAAACTACAAAAAATGTATCTTGATTTAGAAAAATTTAAAAATAAATAGTTATGGATATATACACATTAGAAGACTTATCATTAAGAGAAATAAAAGCTTTATTAGTAGGAATTAAAGAAATTAGTATTAAGGGAGTAGACGCTATGTTTATTGGAACTTTACAAATTAAACTCCAAAATCAAATAACACAAATCGAAGAACATCTAAATTCTCAACCCATTCCTCCACCTATAGAAGTTGATTAACCATATTCTTTTAATATTTATCATTATATATAATACAATATGGCAAATTGGAGAGAAATAATAGTAAGCGGATCAGATGCTTTACTAAATACCCTAGGGGTAGATAATGATACAAATATTAGTGGGTCTCTTTTAGTCTCCCAATCAATTCACGATACAGATGGAAACGTAGGTACTTTAGGACAAGTTTTATCCTCTACAGTATCAGGTTCACAATGGATAGATAATGCTTCAGGCGCTCAGGGTGCCCAGGGTATTCAAGGTATTACAGGTACTCAAGGAACAGACGGAACACAAGGAACAGATGGTACCCAAGGTACTCAAGGTGTAACTGGAACACAAGGTATAACAGGAGCACAAGGTATACAAGGTATAATTGGTGCACAAGGTATAACAGGTGGAAATGGTACTCAAGGTATTCAAGGTATAACCGGAGTACAGGGTACTCAAGGTATACAAGGTACTATAGGTATAGGAGAAGTAGGTGCTCAAGGTGCACAAGGTATAACAGGAGCACAAGGTATTCAAGGTATTCAAGGTATTCAAAGCCCACAAGGTATTCAAGGTATACAAGGTGCTCAAGGTACAGCAGGTAATTTTGGAGGTGCTTCCTTTGATTATACATTTAGTACAACAGTACCTTCTCCCCCAATAGACCCAGGCACAGGAATTGTTCAATTAAATAATTCAACTCAAAATGCCGCAACAAGCTTATATTTAGACGCAACGGATGACAATGGAAATAGCATTGTTCAATTCATGACAACTATTGATAATGCTTCTTCAACAATAAAAGGACACGTTAGAATATCAGAAAAAGGTAATACTAACGATTTTATATTATATCAAATTACTGCAGTAGCAGGACAAGATACAAATACCTGGTACATTTTAACTATAACCTCAGAAGCATCTTCTACATCAAGTCCATTTGCTAATGGAGATGACATAATAGTTTCTTTTCAAGTAACAGGTGATGCAGGTGATAAAGGAGCTCAAGGTATTCAAGGTATTACTGGTACTCAAGGTACAGATGGGGCACAAGGTATACAAGGTATAACAGGTTCTCAAGGTACAACAGGTACACAGGGTATTACTGGTTCTCAAGGTATTCAAGGTATAACTGGGACACAAGGTACTCAAGGTGTTCAAGGGATTAAGGGAATTGATGGTACTCAAGGTACAAGTGGTTTAAAAGGACAAAAAGGAGAAGTTGGTTCTCAAGGTACAGATGGTACACAAGGAACAGATGGTGCACAAGGTATAACTGGTGCTAAAGGAGCACAAGGTATTACAGGTACACAAGGTACAGATGGTACAGATGGTACTCAAGGAACACAAGGTATTACTGGTGAACAAGGTTTACAAGGAATACAAGGTATAACTGGTACACAAGGTACAGATGGTACTCAGGGTACTCAAGGTACAGATGGTACTCAAGGTACAGATGGTGCCCAAGGTATTACAGGTTCACAAGGTATTACAGGTTCTCAGGGTATAACAGGAACACAGGGTACTCAAGGTACAACAGGTGAAGATTCAACAGTCCCAGGATCACAAGGTATTCAAGGTATTCAGGGTACAACAGGTACTCAAGGTACAGATGGAGCACAAGGAACAGATGGAGCACAAGGTATAACAGGAATACAAGGTACAGACGGGACTCAAGGTATTACTGGTTCACAAGGTATTACTGGTTCTCAAGGTGTAACGGGTTCTCAAGGTGTAACAGGTACCCAAGGTACTAATGGTACACAAGGCACAACAGGTACTCAAGGTACAGATGGTGCTCAGGGTATTCAAGGTATAACAGGTTTACAAGGAACAACAGGTACACAAGGTGTTACTGGTATTCAAGGAACAGACGGAACACAAGGTACAGATGGAACGCAAGGAACAGATGGAACACAAGGAACACAAGGTATTCAAGGTATTACAGGTACCCAAGGTACAGATGGTGCTCAGGGTATACAAGGTACTCAAGGACCACAAGGTATAACTGGTGCTCAAGGTATAACAGGTGAACAAGGTTTACAGGGTATCCAAGGAACAGATGGTACTCAAGGAACAGATGGTACTCAAGGAACAGATGGTACTCAAGGTACTACAGGTGCCCAGGGTATAACAGGTGCTCAGGGTATTACTGGTTCACAAGGTATAACTGGTTCACAAGGTATTCAGGGTATTATTGGTACTCAAGGTACAGATGGTACTCAAGGAACTGATGGAACTCAAGGAATACAAGGTATAACAGGCGAACAAGGCTTACAGGGTGTAACAGGAACACAGGGTACAGATGGAACTCAAGGAACAGATGGAACCCAAGGTATTACAGGTACTCAAGGAACACAAGGAACACAGGGTACAACGGGTACTCAAGGTATAACAGGAACACAAGGTATTCAAGGTATTACAGGAACACAAGGAACACAAGGTATAATAGGTACTCAAGGTACAGATGGTACTCAAGGTACAACAGGTTTACAAGGAATAACTGGTATTCAAGGTACAGACGGAACACAAGGAACAGATGGAACTCAAGGTACTACAGGTACACAAGGTGTTACTGGTATTCAAGGAACAACAGGTACTCAAGGTATAACTGGTTCACAGGGTATAACAGGAGCACAAGGTATAACTGGTTCACAGGGTATAACAGGTGCTCAGGGTATTACTGGTACACAAGGGACACAAGGTATAACAGGTACTAAAGGTGAAGAAGGAACACAAGGTACAGATGGTGCTTTTGGTGGTGCTACTTTTGATTATACTTTTGATACATCAACAGCAGCAGCAGATCCTGGAACTGGTAAAATAAGATTAAATAATACTACACAAAACGCTTCTACTGTTGGGTATGTAGATATTACGGACGATAATGGTACTTCAATTCAATCATTCCTCTTATCTATAGACGCTGTAACATCAGCAATAAAAGGATATATTAGAATAGCAAATAGAACAGACGCTACACAATTTATACTATTTGCAATATCAGATTTAACAGATAATACTGGGTGGTGGTCATTAGATCTAGATGAACAATCATCATCAACTACAAACCCATTTACAAACAATGAAGATATAATTATATCATTTACAACTGTAGGTAATAGAGGAGATAAAGGACAAAAAGGTGAAGTAGGTATTCAAGGTATACAGGGTATTACAGGTATACAAGGTACAGATGGAACACAAGGTATTCAAGGTATAACCGGTTCTCAAGGTATAACAGGAACACAAGGTATTCAAGGTATAACAGGTTCACAAGGTATTCAAGGTATAACAGGTTTACAAGGTATAACAGGTGAACAAGGTTTACAGGGTATAACAGGCGAACAAGGTTTACAGGGTATTACAGGTACTCAAGGTATTCAAGGTATAACAGGTTCACAGGGAACAACTGGTACTCAAGGTATAACTGGTATTCAAGGTACAGATGGAGCACAAGGTACAGATGGTACTCAAGGTACTACGGGTACTCAAGGTATAACAGGAACACAAGGTATTCAGGGTATTACAGGTTCACAAGGAACAACTGGTACTCAAGGAACAGATGGAACACAAGGAACAGATGGAACACAGGGTACTCAAGGAACAGATGGTGCTCAGGGTATTACTGGTTCACAGGGTATTACTGGTTCACAGGGTATAACAGGTATACAAGGAACTCAAGGTATAACAGGAACACAAGGAACAGATGGAACTCAAGGTACTACAGGTACTCAAGGTATAACTGGTTCACAAGGTATTACTGGTGCACAAGGAACTCAAGGTATAACTGGTACTCAAGGTACAGATGGTACACAAGGAACTCAAGGTATAACAGGAACACAAGGTACTCAGGGTATTCAGGGTATAACAGGAATACAAGGAACACAAGGTACAGATGGAACACAAGGAACAACTGGTACTCAAGGAATACAAGGTATTACAGGTACCCAAGGTACTCAAGGTATAACAGGTTCACAGGGTATTACAGGAACACAAGGTACAGATGGTGCTCAGGGTATTACTGGTTCTCAGGGTATAACAGGAACACAAGGAACACAAGGTATTCAAGGTATTACAGGTACTCAAGGAACAGATGGTACTCAAGGAACAGACGGAACACAAGGAACCCAAGGAACAGACGGAACACAAGGAACAACTGGTACTCAGGGTATTACAGGAACACAAGGGACAACAGGTACTCAGGGTATTACAGGTAGTCAAGGTATTACAGGTACTCAAGGAACAGATGGAACACAGGGTATTACAGGTACACAAGGTACAGATGGTACTCAAGGTATAACTGGTATTCAAGGTACAGATGGTTCTCAGGGTATTACAGGATCACAAGGTATAACGGGTTCACAGGGTATTACTGGTACACAAGGAACTCAAGGTACCCAAGGTATTACAGGTACTCAAGGTATAACGGGAACACAAGGGACACAAGGTATAACAGGAACACAAGGTACTCAGGGTATTACAGGAACACAAGGTATAACTGGTTCACAAGGAACTCAAGGTATTACTGGTACACAAGGAACACAAGGTTTAACAGGTAGTAAGGGTTCTCAAGGTATAACTGGTTCACAGGGTATTACTGGTACACAAGGAACACAAGGTATTCAAGGTATACAGGGTACTACAGGTGTAGGAGAAGTTGGTGATAAAGGTGCTCAAGGTATTACAGGTGCTCAAGGTATTACAGGTGCTCAAGGTATTACAGGTGCCCAAGGTATTACAGGTACTAAAGGTACACAAGGTGCAAATCCAGCAGCACCTGGAAGTAATAACCAACTATTAACATCAGATGGTAGTGGTGGTCTAGTAGCTGAATCTAATTTTACATTTGATGGTAGTACAGCATATTTAGATGGTAATCTTCAAATTGAACAACAAGTTTTAGCAGATGCCTCTACTATAACATGGAATTTAAATAATGGTTCAAATGCAAGAGTAACATTAGGAGGAAATAGAACTTTATCTATAACAAATATAAATGCCGGAGATACAGGTGTAGTTTTAGTTAAACAAGGAACAGGAACAACTCATAATTTAACATTACCAGCAAGTTCAGTTATAATAGGAGGTACCACATATACAACTACAACAACAAGTGGTGGTGTAGATGTACTAGGAGTTTATTTTGATGGTAATAATTATTACTGGTCAATTCCAGGAGGAGCAACAGGTGCACAAGGTATAACAGGTGCACAAGGTATAACAGGTGCAAAAGGTGCTCAAGGTATAACGGGTACAAAAGGTGCACAAGGTATAACGGGTACAAAAGGTGCACAAGGTATAACAGGTACAAAAGGTGCACAAGGTATAACTGGAACAGGAACAAAGGGTGCTCAAGGTATAACAGGTACTAAAGGTGCACAAGGAACTAACCCAACAACCCCAGGATCTAATAATCAAGTATTAACATCCGATGGTAGTGGAGGAATGGTAGCTGAATCAGGTTTAACATTTGATGGTAGTAATTTATATGTAGGAAGTAGTATTAGACTTGCTGATTTAGGAGATACTGTCTTAAGCAGATTTTCTTCAGGTGTAATGGCAGTAGAAGGTGAGAGAGTAGTAGTATCCCCTTCAGTAGGTGTAAGTAATCAATTTGCAGCATATTCAGGTTCCAATTCAATTAAATCTATAGATACTTTTAATTACCAACCTGCATCAGGATTGGTTACTACAGATAAATTTGTTATTACAGGATCATTGGGAGTAGGTACTGGAGCTCCAATTAATAATACAGCAGGTAGGATTACAGCAACTAATGATATAGTAGCATTTGCTTCATCAGATAAAAGATTAAAAGAAAATATAAGACCTATTCCATGGGCCGTAGATAAAGTAAAACAAATAAATGGTGTGTATTTTGATTGGATCCCACTATCAGAAGAAGAAGAAAAAACTATACATGGTAACAAAGGAGAAGATATAGGAGTTATAGCACAAGAAATTGAAGCTGTATTACCTGAATTAGTTACTACAAGAGATAATGGGTATAAAGCTGTTAAATATGATAAAATAGTTGCTTTATTAATTGAAGCTATTAAAGAACAGCAAGGTGAAATAGACGAACTGAGAAGAAAAATAAAATGAGTAATATAAACTTTTTTAGAGTACTACAATCCAGTGGTATTGGTGGG
>Ga0115102_10684278_pt1 | contig 23669 bp, 39 predicted proteins | sample MBTome_5_FD_89644 | JGI IMG/M metagenome (GOLD analysis project Ga0115102, IMG submission 89644) | Marine eukaryotic communities from Pacific Ocean to study complex ecological interactions - MBTS_5May14_M2_3um Metatranscriptome... | ecosystem: Environmental > Aquatic > Marine > Oceanic | place... | reverse complement strand
CTTCAACAAAGGTTTTTCATTACCAACAAACTCCCTTCTATTGGGATCCTTTAGATACAGATACTGATGATAAATCTGAAAATTTTGGATATGGAAGTTATAGTTTATTTGATAGAAGTAATGGAGACTCTACTATATTCTATTTAATAAGGACCGGACACAGGAACTAGATATATTTATATTAAATTAATGTTAAAATAAGATTACAATGAAAAAAACAATTACCCTCATAACCGCATTACTAATCACAGTATTTACATATGGACAAACTACATCACCCGATGCAACTAAGCCGTATATAATTCTTGATTCTACTTATAATTTAGAATCAGTTAATTCCTCAAATAATACTATAGTTGATATTTACTACGATAACACATCAGGTAACACAGTAAAAGGTATTCAATTCTCTTTCAGTTACGATAAAGATGTTTTTGACACACCAACTGTAACTTACAACAACACTTCAGGACCTGTAGGTTATATGTCTACAGATGTGGATGCAACCAACGGTATTGTGAAAGTCGTATGGGCCTATGATGGTGCTACTACTACCTTTGACCTTATTGCCGGTAATATGTTTGATGTTGCCTTAACATTTAAATCTGGTTACACTAACGGTACAGTTGATGGGATTGATTTTACAAACAATCTTACTGCTTATTATGCACAAACTGATGGTACAGATGCTATTTTAGGCACATCAGATAATGGTGGTAACTTTATAGAACCAGCATTTGATTATGTAGCAACTATTTTGAATAATGCAACAAACCCAGCTGAATCCATTCCTGTAATCTTACAGAAATCAGCAGATGGTAGCACTTGGGTAGATGTAGCTACAGATACAACAGCAGCCGATGGAACAGCAACATTCTCGGAGAATATAGATCAAGATTACTGGCAAGTTAGATTAAAAATTGCTAGTGGTTTAGATGCAAGTACAGCATTATCAGCAGCAGATGCAAATATGATTGCTCAAATAGCAGCAGGAGTACAAACAACATCAGGTATACAATTTTACACAGGTAATACAAACCAAGCAAATGGTATTACGGTATCAGATTCTTATCTGTTATTTGCTAGATTAGCTCAAGGTTTAAGTGCTTATACAAATAACCCAGATGTACTATTCTTTACTGAAGCTCAATACAACACTATTGATGCTGCTACCTCAGATCAATCTGGAACAATATCAGGGCAAGAAGAATTCTTATCACCACAAATAAATGGAACTACAGCAGGTAATTTCTACTTACTAGTACTAGGTGATGCAAATGGTACAGGATTAAATTAATAAATGAAATCGTTATTAATATTTTTACTAACACTATCAACAGTAGCTCACTCTCAGGTCAAATTTAACGTCCCTGAGATTGAGGTACCTGTTAGTACCTATATTAATTTACCGGTTGTAATCGAAACTAATAGCAACGATGTAGGCAGTTTAGAATTTGCACTAAATTATGACCCCACATACTTAGCATTTGAAGATATATCGGTAACAGCTAAAGCTCAACAATGGTTAACCTATACTATGGATTGGCAAGGTGAAACAGTTAGATGGGGAGGGTATGATGCTTCATTTGGTACCTATACAATAAACTCACCCACAGAACTATTCACAGTTAGGTTTAAAGTAATTGATCAATCATGGGTAGAGATACCTATTACCATTGGAAGAAAAACTGCAGGAACTGAGTTAGGTTGGGATATAGAGGTTATAAGTACAGATGGGTATGTAAATAAAAGATCAATGCCCTTCGAAGTACCACCTATAGACGGTATATACGGAATAGCATATCCAGTACCAACTACCGGGCGTATAACACTAGAGTTAACAGTCCCTGAAAATGGAGAATATAAAGTTATAGTAACTGATTTTTTAGGCAAAAAACACGGTGTGTACAGTAAGAAGTTTTTCTCGGGGTATGTTTCTTTTAGAGTAGATGTTAGGGACCTTGCTACTGGGATCTATTTATTACAAGTAACTAACGGTAGGTTTGTTAAGACATTTAAAATTATTAAGAATGGGTAAAAAGAAAACATTTTTTTCGGAAATTAAAAACCAAATAGTAACAGGAATTGGATTAGTAATAACAGCAGGATTTGGATTATTAATAGCTAATATGCAATCTATATTTGAACCTAAAGAAGAAGTTCAGCAACCACCGATGATGGAACAAACAATCAGTATTCCAGAAGGAGTTAAAGATACCTTAGTGATAACCAAGACTATAAAAGTACAGCCTGTTAAACCTAAGGAAGAAGAAGAAATATCATGGTAAGAACATTTTTAATTATATCGTTACTAATAAGCTTTACAGTTAATGCTCAATTAGGTAAAACTGAAACAGAGAATTATAAAGGTAAATTTGAACAAGATGCAGATATAGATGAAGTATCTGATTATATGTTAGATTATCAATTACCAATTCAAGTACTAAACATTGGCTTTACACCAGAACTGTATGAATTTTATCCTGAATTAAGAGAGAATAGAGTGGGATTGGGTGTGAGTAATATTACTCTATCTTATCTAGAATGGACTGACAGGTTTATATTTACAGAAGATAAAGAAGATATTAAACAAAGAATGGTAAAACAACATAAAGCTTCAGCTAAAGGTATATCTTCAAATGAGATTAAAGTTGTCGGTAATGTAATATTAGCAGAATACTTTACCTATGTTGAGATTTATGACTACTCAGTATCTGAAGAAGAAGAAATAACTAAAGACGGTATAAAGGTTGTTCTAAAAACTATTATCGGAATGCAAGTAAGATTTGTAAATGCCGAAACTGGTTCCATACTAACAGGTTCCGGAAGTGGAGAAGCAGTTACAATAAAAAGATCTAATTTATTAGAAGGTTTGGATGAAGTTAAGTTCAATAAATCTACAATTGGAATAGCAACCAAAAAAGCTCTTGAATCAGCTTCAGCAAGGATCGTTAAAAAAATGATTAAGCGTGGCATCTTTAAAGAATAAAATAATAATATTACTATTGAACGTTATACCTATGTTTGGTTTCTCTCAAACATGGAACTATACGTTTACCGATCCCTGTACCCTTAATCAACAAACAGTAACAAACACTATAGGTCAATCCATTGCTTTAAATTACTTTGGGAATGTACAGAGCTTTACAGAAAGTGATTTTACTAATGGTGTATTTGATAACTGGATTAATTCAGTAACTCAAATTAATTCATCATCACCATGTGAAAGCATTACACAGGTAATAGTTAACAATGCAAATAGTACGGTTGTAGCGACTACATTAACTGTTGTGACTAATATAATGTCCGTAGGGAGGCAATATGTTACCACCAGCAGAAAGTATTAACAACTCATCTAATGGAAATGATTCTGATGAAGAAGGAGATGAGAAAAACACTGAAACAAATGGAAGCAATACAGATAAAGGCAATCAAGAAGCCAAAGGAAATCAATCCTCTACTAAACCAAGCGGAGGATCTAATTCAAATACAGCTGGAGGGTCTAGCAATACAGATAAATCAGCTAAAACAGGAGAACAAAAGACTGAATCGCCTATAGAAGAAAACGAAGGAGCATCAACACAAGCTGTAGCTAACTCCTTAGCTAATGCTATAGATGGAGGAGATAACGAACAATCAAATGAAGCAGGAAAAAACTCAGGTAGCTTAATAGCTTCAGGAGATATAGTCGTAATATCTAATCAAGATAATTCAAATGGAGAGCAATTTAGATTTGTTGGAAGTATTACACATTCCAACACAGATAATAGTAGAATAAAAGGAGCATTAGTTACATATACATCAGTTACCAATGATGCCAGTATAACCTTATATAAATCGTGGATAAATCCAAAAAAGACTTTTAACTTAGTATTAGCTAACACAACACTAACTAATTTTAAAACAGACGTAACCAACACTACAACAGCATTAGAATCTTTCCGATTCGGTAAGCAAAAGAAGTATACAGGTATGGCTGGAATAAACTACACTTACGGTAAGCTCGGCGAAAGAAGTCTACAGAACTTATCATCAGTTGCTGGAGTACATAGAAATTTTAAAGTTAGTCCCAGAATATCAACAAGTTTTCTTATGCTAGGAGTGTACTCACCTTTTACTCAATATTATGAAGGTAAATGGTTTAATGCAGGATTATTAGTTGTACCTTTTAGTTCATGGGATATTAAAATAACAAAAACATTTAAGTACAATATAAGCTTTACCGGAGTATGGCAGACATCTGGCAGTGCTTTAAACTATCAAATATTAACAGGAGGAAAAATAAACTTTTAAACTATGAAACATTTAACATTATTGCTATTACTTTTACCTACACTACTATTTTCACAAAATTGCTATGAAGTAAGTAGAGTTGTATCAAGAGTAGAAACAGAAGATATAAGTCAAAAGAGAATTATATTCGGTATAAAGCAGATGGCAGAAGAAATACTATCAGAAAAGTACGACTTATGTCTTAACGGTACCCCTATCTTTATAGAGATTACATCAATAAAAGCTCCATCTACAGGGTTTAAGATAGGACCATGGGAAAGAAAGAAGAAAGTAACTCAGGTAAAATTAGTTATTATAATAAGAGGAGAAGTAATAGAAGGAATCGGAATAGCAAAATCAACTGTTGAAGCAACATTCTTAGATTTAAATAATGAAAATCTTCCTTTTAGTAAAACTGTATTTGCTTCAGCAGTAAAAAAAGCATTGGAAGATACTTTATAACTATTTATAATAAATTAAAACTAAAGAGATGAAAAAATTATTAATACTATTTACAGTCTTATTTTCAACACAAATATGGGCACAGGAAGAAAAGCCTGGTTTGTTTAAATCTATCTATAAAGATTTCCTTAAGTACGGTACAGTCTACGGAGCAGGAGATATATCCAATTCTGTTGAAGCAGCAGAACAAACATACTTCCTTAGAACTAACACAGATGGGAGTCTATATTCAATTCCTGATGTAGTTAATAATACAGAAGTATTTCCATTTGATTACAGATATGGATTCGGGATTAGAAAATTAGCTAGGTTTGATTACGAAAGAAAGCCTAAGAACTTTTACGATGGTACAGAAGAGCAATTAGTATTCGGTGCACCAACATCAGCAGTACAGGGGTTAGAGTACTTATTTCATTTTGAGAAAGAAAGATGGAGAGGACAGGATTTCACTAATTATAACTTCTTTTTAAAGCATACTGGAAAATACCATATACTAAAAGTACAGTCTAGATCAGTAGAGAAAATTAACCTAAAATTTAACTCAGCTGAACTTAGAGCTAGGTTACCAATAGGTAAGAAGTTTTCTATATCAGCTGGTGCAATAGCTAGAGGACATGAAAGAGCATACGGATATAATCCAATAGAGATTTGGTTAAATGAAACTTCAGTAGATGAATTTGGAAATGAATTTCCAACTAATCAATGGTACCAATTAGGATACGATAATGGATACCAAGATGTTTTTTACACACAAACAAGCACCGACCCAAATACAGGTGAAGAAATAACCACACAAGATTGGTACTGGTTAGATGAAGATGGAACTCAAGTTGCATCATCAGACTTAGACTTCAGAGAAAGAATAATGCCAGAGCTTATGAATGAATTTAATGGACTAGCTTGGGATGAATTAGATTCATGGGTAGAAGTAGCACCTATAATAGGATTAGATTATTATCATTATAAAAGAGATTTCTGGTTCCATGGATATGCTAACTATATTCTACCTTACCATAGGTACATAAAAGGAGATGAAGAAGCATCATACTTAAATAGAAACAACTGGGGAAAAGGTGGATTGAGACAAGATGCAGAATTAGAACAATGGTCTGATTATTCATTTGGAGCATCATTAGGTACTAAAATAGGAAGAAACTTGGGAATATTTATACAAGGTGAATATTCTAAAATGTGGGATAGTAAATTATATCAAACAACATTTGGTTTAAATTATTCTTTTAAATAATATAAAATGGCAAAACAAATAGGTGAGGAAACTAAAATTACTTTAGACCTCAAAACAATAGGTATAGTTTTATTCGGTCTTGCAACTGTTATCGGTATGTGGTTTTCACTTCAAGCAGATATAGAAGAAGCAAAAGAACTTCCGGAACCTGAAATTCAAAGGATAGAGTTTCAAATGAAAGATGAAGCAATTAGAGATGCTATCATTAACACTCAGGATGATGTAGAAGAAATTAAGAATCAACTTAACAAAATTGACGAGAGACTCTTTGACTTACAAAAAAGAAACTAATATGAAAAAGTTTATAGTTGTAATACTAATATTACTTACAGGTTCAATTTACGGACAACAGATTCTAACTGATGCTAACTTTGAACAAGCAGTAGAAGGGAGATCAGCTTTTCAAGATGATAATATTTCAATAGTCGTAGTAGAATTCTGGGCTTCGTTTAATGATGACAATTCTTTTGAACATTGGGATAAAATAGAAGGAGTTAAATACTACAGATGTGACATTGCAAAAGCACCTAAAGCTAAAAAGAAACATAAAGTCAGAACAATCCCACACATCATTATATTTAAAGATGGTTTTGACGAGATACACTTTAAAGCAGGTTTAGACTTTACAATTTCGGAATCACTAGAAGATATACAAAAAGAGATTGATGAATTAAAAAAAGAAAGCAAATTTTGATTATGAAAAAGATGATGATAGTACTACTGGCGACAACAGTTTTAATGACAAGTTGTGGAGCCACTAAGAGTATAGATAAAGTAGAAACACAAAAAGAAATAGTAAGTGGAGAGCATGACCCAATAATGAAATTATTATTATCAGGATTAATTATACTTTCTGTTAACTTCTTATTTACAAAATAAAGCATGGCAGATCCAGTAGCTTGTATGATTGCAATAAATGATGTTAAATCTTCAGTTCAAGGTAATGACCCAAGAACTTGGATGAAAGCATGTGCAATAGATACTTTACTAAAAGGTAAAAGCGGTAAGCATTTTAAAAATTGCTTGATAGGTAAAATGGAATCCACTGCACATCACATCGAAGACCCAGCAGGATATGCTGAAGAATTATATAAAAAAATAAAAAATAAATGTACTTAATATGAGCTGTTACACAAGAGAACAAATTGAAGAAGTAATGAAAGCCAAAGGCTACAAATACTTCACCGGAGGAGACTATGATGTTAATATTATAGGAATTAGAAATTCAGAGACTAAAAATAGAGTAACTAATGCTTTTGATGACTGTGTTACTGTATCTTATAAAGTAGAAGGTGAGTGGAATTTCCATTGCTATAAAGCTACTACTGACCCTGGCACACACTGGGTAGAAAATGTACTTAACGATAAAGGAGTCGCAATACTAAAACCAGGGCAGTATAGAGGTTCACACAAATTAAGATTACATGCTGGGAAGTACTTAGCTTTAGGGCAACAGAAACCAGTAGAGGTCTATAGAGATAACAACAGAGATAACAAATACGACTTAATAGAAGAAAATGTACAAGAAGGTATCTTTGGAATTAACATTCATAGAGCTACGGGTCGAGCAGGAGGAAAGTCAACAAGAGTAGACAAATGGTCTGCAGGATGTCAAGTTATTGCAGATAATGATGATTGGCATGAATTCCTAGATGTATGTCAAACAGCTAGAGAAATCTGGGGTAATTCTTTTACTTACACTTTAATAGAGAGTAAAGATATAGCATAAGAGTTGTCTAATAGAAATATTATTCTTATATTACAGTTATGAAAGGAAATCAATTACAAGGGTACCTACTGTTCGCAATCCTAGGAGGATTTGTAGCATGGATGGTATGGGGTCAACCTGATATAGAAGTAGATGTTAAAGCTTATGAAGATAGGATTAACAAACTAGAGATGAAAGTTGATTCACTCCACACTCAAAACACACATTTGGAGATAGAATCAGATTCATTAGTTGAAAGGTTAACCAGCTACACTAATAGAATAAACAACTTAAATTATAGAATTAATGTTATACAGAAACAAACTAAAGCTAAATTGGATGCTGTTAATAGTTATTCTACTGATGAGCTTCAACAGTTTTTCACAAACCGTTACAGACTCAACAAAGATAGTATTAACTAAACCGATTGCTAAATTAGTAATACAGGACATAGTAGTAGGAGATCAATTAAAAATACAATTTAAAACCTTAGAAGAAATACTAAAAGAAACTAACGGTAAACTTAAGACACAAACTCTGCTTGTAACGAACTTAGAAAGTCAAGTACTAAACTATAAAAGTATGGTAACTGATTTAAATTCTAAGAGTTCAATACAGAATGATCTAACTAAAGATTTAGAAGCAGCATTAAAAAAAGCCAATAGAAGAACTAAGTTATATAAGATAGGTACTACTGTTGGAGCTGTAGCTCTAGGTTTACTTATAATAAAATAATATGCAAAAAATAAAAAGGAACTTCTTCCCTACATTAATAGCACTTTCAGCTTTATCAGTATCCGTATCAGCCGCATTTTACTCTGTGAGTGGACTAAGTAAGTTATTTGCTGGTGCATCGTTTGAGGTAATAATTATGGCAGGTTCATTAGAAGTTGCTAAATTAGTAATAGCATCTCTATTGTACCAATACTGGAACACATTAAATAGGTATCTAAGAACGTATCTTACTGTAGCTACTGTAGTGTTAGTGTTGATAACTAGTATGGGTATATACGGATTTTTAAGTGCAGCTTATCAAGATACCTACAGACAGTTGACTGTAAAAGAAAACCAAACAGCATTTTTAGAACAAAAGAAACAATTTTATGAAAACGATGTTTTTAGGTATGATGAAGAACTTAAAAGAATTTCTTCTAACATTAGTACTCTTTCCAATGCTAGGTCTCAATCGATCCAAGTACGAGACACCTCGGTGGCTGGGGGCGTTAGAACAACCATCTCTACTTCAGAGCTTAGGATGGCAGCAAAACGTATTGAAGTTGAAGAACAAAATCGAAAGAACGTTCAAAAGAAAAGAGAAGTTGTAGCTGATAGTTTACAGAAGTACCAACTAGCAATATTAGAGTTAGATAATAATACAGAAGTAGCCGGAGAGTTAGGACCTTTACAGTACCTTTCCGGACTGACAGGTACTCCTATGGATAAAATTATTAATATATTACTGTTAGTAATTATATTTGTATTTGACCCTCTTGCTATATCTCTAGTAGTAGCAGCAAACTTTGCATTTGATCAAGCTCGACCAAAACAAAACTTATACGGAGAGGATGTCTTTGAAGAGGAAGAAATAGAACCATGGGATGAAACAGACTATGTAACCTCTTCCGAAACTAATAAAGAGAGGTTGGATAAAGCCATAGAAGAATTAGAAGTGGTAGCTCCAGAAGAAGTTAAACCAAGAAGCCCGTACTCGAGTCGAATGGACATAATTGGTCAAAACGGAAATGACGGAGATCATTATGATTCTTTACAAGAAACAGGTTATACATTAGAAAATAACATTCTTCAAATTAAGCATAAAAGCCCTAGCTATTGGACAGTTGTTCTAAAGACTGGTGAAACTGTAACAGTCCCAAAAAAACAAGCTCAAAAATACTTAACAAAAGACCCAGATAGTCCAAAAAGTTACCTGTAATTAGTTGCTTGTCTGTATTATATTTCATATATTGTATATAATATAAAACGTTATACATGTCACAATTTAAAGTTATCAAAGCGTTAAAAGCGCAAGCTAAAGCTGATAAAGCTAAAGCATTAATGTCCCTAGAATTACTAACAACCCATGCAGTAGGTATTGGAGACCATACAGCTAATGATTTTCTCAAAGACGCTAATGAGTCTCTAGAACTCTTAATAGACGCTGACGATAAACTCTCAGCTATAGCTATGTACTTCCCAGATGATAATCCTTCAAAAGTTATAAATGGTTAGTTATGAGTAAGCAAGTGAAAGAGTATGAAAATAAGTTAAAAATAAAAGTTACAGAAATGAGCAGCAGAGAAATTAGTAATGCTAAGAATCCTCCTTCAGCAAGAGAAATTTTAAAGTTAGAGTACCCTACAATTTATAACGGTTATAAAGAAATACAAGACGAACAGTTTGAGTTATTTGCTAAAAAGCATCTTGATTACGGAATGCATAATGTAAGTGCAGGAACTAATCTTGAGAATGCAGATGAAATTGAATTTGCTATGACCGGTCTTTGGTATAGACTTTCTGATAAAATTAATAGATGGAAGAATATGATTATTTCTGGCCGTAAAGCTCAAAATGAAACATTAATTGATACGTTTCAAGACGTTACTAACTACGGTATAATAGCTCAGTTAGTTTCTAGAGGAATGTGGAAAAACGATAAGTAATTTGAAGAAAATCTATCCAGATAAAAAAGTTCTTAAAGCAGACCCTTTAGTAAAAGAAGTATGGGAGAGCAAGTTGAAGCAATCACCTAAATCGAATAAGCATATTTCTTATTCTCAGTTGAGCAGTTTCTCTTCTTGTCAAAGACAATGGTATTTACAATATGTAAAGAAACTTGCACCTTATCAACCTTCAATACATGCTACGTTTGGAACAGCAATGCATGAGACTTTACAAACATGGCTTGAAGTGTTATACCACGATAAGGTTAAGACAGCTAATGAAATGGATTTAGATGCTTTGTTATATGAGAATATGATTAAAGCATATAAGTCTACTAAAGCACAAAACTCTCATCAACACTTTTCAAATGAAAAAGAACTTACAATGTTCTGGATAGACGGTAAGCATATTCTTAACTATATTAAAAAGAAAAGACGAGCATACTTTGGTACCAAGGGAGTATTTTTAGCAGGGGTAGAGACATTATTATACCAAGAGTTACGGCCTGGAGTTAAGTTTAAAGGCTTTATTGATCTCGTATTCTATGATGCTAGAGTAGACAGATGGAAGATTGTGGACATAAAAACATCAACCTCAGGATGGAACAAGTTTGCTAAAACAGATGATAAAAAGATAGCTCAGATACTTCTATATAAAAAGTTCTTTTCAGAACAGTTTAATATTCCTATAGAAAAGATAGATGTAGAATACTTCATAGTAAAAAGAAAAGTACCAGTTGAAGCAGAATATGCAGCTATGCAAAGAAGAGTGCAAGAGTTTAGTCCTACTGCAGGTAAAATCAAAGTAGGACAAGCAGTATCATTAATGAATAATTTTGTTAGTACTGCAATAGATTCTAAAGGTCAGTATATAGATAAAGAGTACCCAACTAATCCTAGTAAGTGGGGATGTAATTTTTGCGCATTTAAAGAAATGAGGATATGTCCGGATGCTATTTTAGAATAGTAGCCTATTTATATATGTATATAAATATATATTTATGAAAAGTTCTGAAAAAAGGTTAACGACCGTTCGTATTGAAGATAATTTATTCCAAGAGTTTAAATTTCAATGTATTAAAAATAAGTTTTCTTTCCAAAAACTTGCCTCCCGGGCAATTTTTCTATATCTTACTGATAATGAGTTTAGGAAAGGAATACATGATCTCAACAACATAAACATAGATAAAGTAGATGAACAGTAAACAAGGTTATATTAAAAAAGAAGATAGGAAAAAAATCCTATTACTATGTGACGATATAAGAATGCACTCAGGTATCGCAACGATGGCTAGAGAAATTGTTGTAGGTACAGCACATAGGTTTAATTGGACTCAATTAGGAGCAGCTATTAAACACCCTGAAGCAGGTAAAAGGTTTGACCTTTCAGCTAGTATTAAAGAAAAAACAGGTATTGAGGACCCAGAAGTTTTTGTAATGCCTTGGAACGGGTACGGAGATGTAAGCGTGGTACGTACAATTATTAATAACGAAAAACCAGACGCAGTCTTTATATTTACTGATCCAAGATATTGGACTTGGTTATTTGATATAGAGAGAGAAATAAGAAAAAATATACCTATCGTCTACTTAAATATATGGGATGACTACCCAGCTCCTTTATATAATAGAGACTACTATAACTCTGTAGATACCTTGATGGGTATATCAAAACAGACAGTAAATATTAATAAACTGGTTTTAGGAGACCTTGCTGAGAATAAGACTATCAAGTACATACCTCATGGTATAAACCATAAAGACTTTTATAAAATAGATGAAACTTATGAGAACTTTGATAAATTTAATAGTTTTAAGTCTAACATATTCAAAGGTAAAGACATAGAGTTCACTGTATTTTTTAATTCAAGAAACATTAGAAGAAAATGTCCTTCGGACCTTATAGCAGGTTATAGGGTATTTTGCGATAAGATAGGTAAAGAGAAAGCTAAAAAATGTGCTCTTGTATTACATACAACTCCTATAGATCAAAACGGAACTGATTTGAATGCAGTAAAAGAAGCATTATGTGATCCTGAATATGTGAACGTATACTTCTCACCTCAAAAGTTATCAACAGAACAGATGAATTGGATGTATAATTTAGCAGATATTACTGTGCTACCTTCCTCTAATGAAGGATGGGGATTATCCTTGACAGAGTCTATGATGGCAGAGACTATGATAGCAGCAAACGTTACCGGAGGTATGCAAGATCAAATGAGATTTGTAGACGAAAAAGATAAGTGGATAGATTTTAACTCAGATTTTCCTTCTAACCATAGAGGTACATATAAGAAACATGGCAAATGGGCACTACCAATATTCCCTTCAAACATATCTGTAGTAGGGTCTATTCCAACTCCTTATATATTTGATGATAGATGTAGTTTTGATGACATAGCAGTTAATTTAGAAACTGCATATAACTTATCTCCTGAAGAGCGTGCTAAGAACGGTAAAGCAGGAAGAGAGTGGGTGATGTCTGATGAAGCAAAAATGACAGCCGATGCAATGGCGCAGAATATTATTGATGCTATAGAAGAAACTTTCGAGAAATTTACTCCGAGAGAAGAGTTTGACTTGATAAAGGTAGAAAATACTAAACCTAATTATGTCGAACATAAATTAATTTATTAAAAATAAAAGTTATAATATGAAAAAACACCTAGCAGTTGTATCCTGCCCTATAGATACCTATTCAGGGTACGGAGGAAGATCTAGAGACTTGTTAAATCGTTAATAGAATCGAGACCTGATTTAGATGTAAAGGTACTCACTCAAAGATGGGGTAACACCAAATACGGTTACCTAGCAGATCATAATGAAACAGATTTGGCAAGTAGAGTTATAACTAAGCTTCCCGCTAAACCTAAACTATGGATACAGATTACAGTACCGAATGAATTTCAAGCTGTAGGAGAGTATAATATAGGAGTTACAGCAGGAATCGAAACTACTATATGTCATGAAACATGGATTCAAGGAGTAAACAGAATGAATCTTGTTTTAACTTCATCCGAACATGGTAAGAGAGGTTTGACGGAAACTAAGTACGAACAGAGAGATAAAGCAGGGAATGTACAAGGAGTATTAGAAGCTAATAAACCAATTGAAGTATTGTTTGAAGGATTAGATTTGAATAAATACAATAGTGTACCTAGAGATAGTAACTGTAAAATTGTTAAATCTTTAGATTCTATACCAGAACAATTCTGCTTTTTAATAGTAGGTCATTGGTTGAGTGGTGATTTTGGCGAAGACAGAAAGAATATGGGACTAACAATCGAAAGGTTTCTAAGCACTTTCAAATCCAGCTTATCTAAACCAGCCCTAATTGTCAAAACTCAATCTGCTAACAGTAGCATAATGGATCAAACTTCTATTATTAAAAAAATAAACCAGATAAAAGAAGTTATCGGTGGCAATACTTTTCCTAACATATACTTACTACACGGTGAATTAAAAGATAGTGATATAAATCAAATGTACAACCACCATAAAGTAAAAGCAATGTTAAGTTTAACTAAAGGAGAAGGATTCGGCCGACCTTTATTAGAGTTTAGCGCAGTTGGTAAGCCTATAGTTGCCTCGGGATGGTCTGGTCATACAGACTTTCTAAGATCGGATTTAAATTTACTCGTAGGAGGTAATCTCACACCAGTTCATCCTTCAGCAGAAATGAAAGATATGATACTTACGAATAGTAAATGGTTCTCTGCTGATAAAGAAGAAGCTCGCAGAGGTTACAAGCAAGTATTTAAACACTATAAAACACATTTAAGAAATGCTAAGAAACAAGCAATGGTAACAAAAAAATTCTATACATTAGAGAAAATGACTGAAAAGTTATCTACCTATTTAGATAAATACTTACCTAAGTTTCCGGAAGAAATGACATTCATCCCACCAGCACCTAAAAAAAATAGAAATACCTAAACGACCAAAAAAATAATTATATATGGAATTAGTAAAAGGACCATTCGGTAGTAACGCTTGTTATGAGCAAAGTTTTGAACAAGAAGGAGAAGAAATAAAAACCTGGTTATGTTTTGGAAGTGGGTTTACTACCTCTACATTAATGACCAAAGGGTCTAAAACAATGAATGACCTATTAGAGACAGCCCCAGAACTGTATAAAGAATTACTTTTTACAGACGAAACAGGTCGCATATGGGTTCCAGCAACTATTACTTTACCGGAGAAAGGAATGGTATTCCTAGATGGTAAGAGCACAGAAGACTGGAAATGGAAAGCAGTAAAAGCAGTAGCAATAGCTGAGGCTGAAAAAGAAAGATACCCCGATGGACAATCTTTTAAAATGGATATGACCAACGGTAAAGAGTACGGTCGAAAAGACTTTATGGATGCATTAGAACACATAGGATTTTATCAGGTATGAGAATAAGCTATGCTATAACAGTATGTAACGAATACGATGAGATTCAAAAATTAATATCTTCTATCATGGGGCACGGTAGAGAACAAGATGAGATTGTAGTACTGTTCGATAAGAAAGCTGGTACAGCTCAAGTTTGGGAATACTTAGTAGCTTTACAGAAAGAAGATTGGATTAAGCTTCACCCGAAATCGTTTAAGAATCACTTTGCGGATTGGAAAAATTACCTGACTAGTTTATGCACAGGAGATTATATTTTTCAAATAGATGCGGATGAAACACCAAGCGATTACTTAGTAGAAAATCTACCAGAAATATTAGAAGCTAATTCAGGTAATGAAGTTTACTTAGTTCCTAGAGTTAATACAGTAAAAGGTTTAACACAAGAACTTAAAAATAAATGGAGATGGAATGTAGACGATAAGGGGTATGTTAATTGGCCTGACTACCAATGGAGAATCTGGAAGAATAAACCAGAAATTAAATGGATAAATAAAGTACATGAACGATTAGAAGGATTTAATACTTTCATGAGACTACCTGCTAAAGAGCAGTATGCACTTAAACATCCAAAGACAGTAGAAAGACAAGTTAAACAGAATGATTATTACGATACACTATGATAAAAGTTTGGGTTAACGGATGTTTTGATGTGCTACATAGAGGTCATTACGAATTATTTAATTATGCAAAGAGCTTAGGAGATAAGTTAATTGTAGGTATAGATTCTGATGAAAAGGTTTCTACAGATAAAGGAGTAGATAGGCCATATAATAATTTAGTAGATAGGGTTTACGCTCTAGAGAGTTTAAAAGCTATAGATTTAGTTTATGCATTTGATACTAAAGAGCATCTTGAAGATTTAATTAAAACTAGCAGTCCAGATATTATAGTAGTAGGAAGTGATTGGAAAGGTAAAGAGATTGTCGGTGGCTTATATGCAAAAAAAATCGTATATTTCAATAGAATAGATGGATACTCAACTACTAATATTTTAAACTATGAGAGAAAGTAAACTATACAATGAGAATAAAATAGCTTTAGTTGATATTGATGAAACAATATGTTTTTACGAAGGTCCTAGAGTTTATGAAAAAGCTATTCCCAATTACAGTAATATAAAGAAAGTAAATAAACTTAGAGAACAGGGATACTCTATTACTTATTGGACTGCAAGAGGAGGACATTCAAACATTGATTACTATGAGCTCACAGAACAGCAGTTGAACAGTTGGGGATGTGAGTATGATGAGATAGTAACAGGATACAGTCAAGCAGGCAACCCTACAAAGCCTTCTTTTGATTTAGTAATAGATGATAAAGCAAAACGAATAGAAGAACTATGATAGTAAAGCCTAAGGTAGTACAAAAAGGATGGGGTGAAGAAGTATGGATTCATAATGATGAAGAATACTGCGGTAAGATTTTAAGATTTTTTAAAGCAGGTAACAAGTTTTCTTTACATTATCATATTATTAAAAAAGAGAGCTGGTACGTAAGTAAGGGAGCGTTTGAATACATTTATATAGACTTGGTGAAAGGAATAGAAGAGAAAAAGATTATAGAAGAAGGTACGTGCTTAACAATTGATAGACAGGAACCACATCAATTAATAGCATTAGAAGATATGTCAGAAATCTTTGAAGTATCAACACAACATTTTGACGAAGATAGTTATAGACTTAGAATAGGAGATACATTATGAGCAAAAGAAAATACTTACCAACCTTAAGTGAATTAATAGATAGGTTATCAATAGCGCAGTTAAAAGAAGTATTTATTCCGGAACATAAAGAAGAATATGCTGCAGAAATAGAAGATATAATGCACGATATAGACTTACTTAACTTTGATGCAGAATTTGTTAGATCTGTAATAGTATTATCCCAGATGAATTTACACATTTGGCATAATGAATCCAATTACAGAAAAGGCATTAAAGACGGTAACAATCTAGAACTTACTCACGGATTAAATGGTATTAGAAATACTGCTAAAAATATGATACAAGAGAAAGTAGGAGGAAGAAAAGATTATAAAATTGATTGCTTAGCTGCAGACTTTAAAGATTGGGAAATTAGTTGGACAAAAAAGAAATAAAATGAATTTAAAAGAATATTATAAGATGTATTTAACGTTACATCAAAACAAAAACTGTATACGTCTTCATTTTATAGGGCAATGGTTAACATTAATTAGTACCTTTTTAATACTATACTATTGGCTGTGGTACTTTATTCCTATCATACCTTTTATCATATACCCATTTGCATGGACAGGACATTACTTATTTGAAAAGAATGAACCAGCAGCATTCAAAGATCCAATCAAGGCAAAATTATCAGACTGGATGATGTTTTGGGATATACTAAAAGGTAAAATAAATATTTTATGAGTAGAGTATTAGTTATAGGTGATAGTTGTATAGATGAATACGTTTACTGTACATCAAGTAGATTTTGCCCTGATGCACCCGTACCCGTCCTTAACACAGTAGAAAAAATTAAGTCATTAGGTATGGCAGGGAATGTTTCTGATAACCTAAAAAGTTTAGGGGAAGAAGTTTCTTTTTTGACCAACAAACAAACAGTAACTAAGACCAGATATGTAGATAAAAGAACTAACCACATGTTTATCAGAGTTGATGTTGGAGAAGAATTAATAGATGCTCTGAATAAAGAGAAATTAAGATCTATAGAATGGAAAAAATATGATGCAGTTATTATTAGTGACTACGATAAGGGTTTTTTATCTAAAGAAACCATCAAGTATATATCTAAACAGCACGATGTTACGTTTTTAGATACAAAAAAACCATTAGGTAGATGGGCGGACCTTATTAAGTTTATAAAGATTAATAACGTAGAATTAGAGCAAAGCTTAGGATATTTAAATGTTAATGAAAATCTATACAAAGATAAGATTATTACTACATTAGGTAGTAGAGGAGCTCATTATAAAGGAGAAGATTACGAAGTTGAAGAAGTGGATGTCAGAGATACTAGTGGAGCAGGTGATTCATTCTTAGCAGGACTAGTTTATAATTATCTCAACACCGGTAATATAATTGCAGGAATACTGTACGCTAATAGATGTGCTACACAGGTTGTACAGAAAAAAGGAACTGCAAAAATAAAACAACCCATATGAAATATACATTAACAGATAAATTAGGAATTGCTGTAATACAACCAGATATCTTTTATGACTATAGAGGAGAATATATAGAGACTTGGAATGTAGAAAATTATAAAGTATTCAAAGATGTTACTTTTAAACAGGATGACATAAGCACATCAGTCAAACATACCCTAAGAGGGTTGCATGGTGATTTTACTACTTGGAAGTTAGTTTCATGTTTATATGGATCATTATATCAAGTAGCAGTTGATATGAGACCGGATAGCAATACTTATTTGGAATATGAAACATTTAGTTTAAATGATAAAAGTAGACAGCAGGTTTTAATTCCACCTGGATTCGCAAATGGTCATTTAGTAATGAGCGACTTTGGTATCTTCTCTTATAAACAATCAACTCTATATGGAGGAGCTTCTAAACAGTTTACTGTAAAATGGGACGACCCTAAAGTAGGAATAGATTGGCCTATAGATAATCCAATCCTCTCATCGAGAGATAAAAATGCAAAAGTAATATGAAAAACAAAGTACTAATTACAGGAGGAGCAGGCTACTTAGGTTCAGTATTAACACAGGAGTTACTAAACCATGATTATAATGTAACAGTATTAGATAACCTCTCTTATAAACAAACATCATTGTTACACGTATGTAATGATAGGAGCTTTAATTTCATAAAAGGAGATGTTACAAATAAGGAACTACTTCAATCTCTAGTTTATAAAGCAGATATTATAATTCCTCTAGCAGCTATTGTAGGAGCACCTGCATGTGATGCTAATAAAGAATTAGCAACTGCTATTAATTTTACTCAAATTAAAAACATAGTAGACGTCCTAACAGATGAACAAAAAATACTAATGCCTAACACTAATAGCCAATATGGAAGTTCGTTAGAAGTTATTACAGAAGATAGTCCATTTAACCCTTTATCACATTATGCTATAACTAAATGTAATGCAGAGGATTATATTATGAAAAATAGTAACGGTATATGTTTAAGACTAGCCACAGTCTTTGGAGCATCTCCTAGAATGAGAACAGATTTACTAGTTAACGATTTCGTATACAAAGCAATTACAGAAGGAGTATTAGTTTTATTTCAATCTAAGTTTAAAAGAAATTATATTCATGTTAGAGACATAGCACAGACATTTTTATTTTGTATAGAGAATTACAGAGAGTTAAAAGGTGAAGTTTTCAACGTAGGATTATCCACAGCAAATTTAAATAAATTAGAACTAGCTACTGAAATAAAAGAACAATTTAAGGACTTAGTAATTATAGAAAATGAATTTTCTTCTGATTTTGATAATAGAAACTATATTGTATCAAACAGTAAGTTAGAATCTACCGGATGGAAACCTAGATATAGTATTACCGACGGGATTAAAGAATTAACACAGGCTTATAAAATGGTTATTACAGATAATAATAAAAAATATACAAATCTATAGATATGAACTTAGAAAAAATTACAAACATTTATAATAAAAAGAAAAACCGTTCAGGTTCTGATATAGCAGGACACCTACCTTTCTTATATAGTATAACAAAAGCTATTAAACCGAAAGTTATTATACAAGCAGGTATTAGAGATGGAAACTCAGACTCAGCATTTGCAAAAGCAGCTTTAGAGTTAAAAGCTACTTTAGTAGATATAGATATGAACGATGTTAGAGATGGAGAATTAAAAGATATCAGAGAAGAAGAAGATAACTGGCATTTCCATCTAGGGAGAACAGATAATTCAGACATAGTAGATGCTATGCAAGTACATAAAGGCAAGGTAGGAATATTCTTTACAGATACATCTCATAACTATGGTGATACTAAATTTGAATTTGATACCTACTCTAAACTTTTAACACCAGAGGGTATAATATTAATACACGATATGGACCCTTGGGACCAATATCCGGAACAAACTAGAGCAGTAGAGGACTTTTTAAAGGAAAATACAAAATGGAAGTACAAGGTACAAAAAGGTAATAATGGTATGGCAACTTTATATAGACTTAAAAAACATTTATGTGATATCAAATGTGATGCTGATTTAGGAATTGGAACACATACATAGAAATGAAAATAGCAGTAACTGGAGCAACAGGGTTTGTTGGTAGACACCTAGTACCCCGACTAATAGAAAATGGGCATAAAGTAATACAAATTAACTCTAGTAATTACTCTGAAATTTATAAGATTAGCGATATAGACTATGTTATACATCTAGCTGTAAAAACCGCAGCTGGTGGGTACTGTCAAGAACATCCTGGAGAGCAGTTTTTAGCAAATAGTAATATAAACACAGATATGCTATTTACTTGGAAAAATTTATACCCTAAGGCTAAAATGATTACATTTGGTTCATCTTGTTCGTATGATAAAAATCTATTGAAAGTAGAAGATAATTACCTGAAAGGAGAAGTAGAGACAGGGTATGAAGTTTACGGTAATATTAAACGTCACTTGCTTATAGGATTACAAGCATTGAAAAAAGAATATAACATGGACTATTCTTTTCTAATACCTTCCGTATTCTACGGTCCAGATTATGAACTAGATGATAAACATTTTATTTTTGACCTTATACGTAAAATAGTTGAAGCTAAAGAAGGAGGTCCTAAAGTAGTACTATGGGGGGATGGAACCCAAACTAGAGAGTTAATTTTTATTAAAGATGCTGTAGATATTATTATTAAAGCTATGGATTGGAATCTAGAAGTTGTAAACTTATCCAGCGGTAACGAATACCCCATACACTATTATGCTAAAACTATCTGTGATATTGTTGGATACGATAGCAGTAATATAGATTATGATATTACTAAATTCGTAGGAGCTAAAAGTAAGAATTTAATTAACACACATTTAACAGACTTCAAGTTTACTTCTATAGAAGAAGGACTTAAACAAACAATAAATTATTATTATGAAAATAGGAGCAGTAGTAGTAAATAGAAACGATGGATACAAAGACTTTGAAAGAGGTATTATTCACTTTAAATCTATGGTTGATACTTTTGATGAAGTAAGCTACGTAGATTGGAACTCTCCAACAGGTTCTTTTTTATGGGAGGTAGAAGACCAATTACCTAAAACAGGTAAAATAAAACACTTCGTAATAGCTCCTTCAGTAGTCGATTCAATTATACCAATTGACAATGCACAAAAATGTAACGAAGGATTAAGCCGTAACATAGGAATTAGGAGGTCTGAATCTGATTGGATAGTCTCTACGAATATAGATATTATACCTCCTAAAAGAGAAGATCTATTAGAACTTATAAAGAATTTAGATAAAGATACTTTTTATACTATCTCCAGAAGAGAAGCTCCTAAAGAGATCGTATATAAGTACGGTAAAAATAAATTTAAAGAATTGAGAGACGAACTATACCAAACTATCCCTGCAAGACATTACCCAGCTAAAGTAAGTGAAAACGATAACTTTAGTCTCATAAACTGTTGCGGTGATTTCCAACTTGCTCATAGAGATGTATGGCATAAGGTAAGAGGATTTGAGGAACAGATGTATCATGCATGCTTTGTTGATACTAATGTACAAAAAAAAGCAGTTATAAATAACTTTAAACTCGAAGCTTTGTACAGCCCTCCTTTATTTCATATGGAACATGGAGCTTACTATACTAAAGAAGATGGTACAAGAGTTATAGACGAAGAAAACAAAGGAAACTTTAAAGGAGATACAAAAGCCTATAACAATCCATATGAATGGGTTGAGATATTCACAGAGACTAAAAATAACGAAAGTTGGGGATTAGGTAATACTAATATACAACATGAAACTTTTTAATTTAACTTAACTATTTATACTAATAACAACACTTCCTATGAGTAAACTAGAAAATTTAATAAAAGAAGTACTTTCCGAAGCAGCAAAAGTTACATTTGCAGGACATAAATTTATGTTAAAAGTAGATGTTAACGAAGATCCTCAAAAGAAAGGACTTAAAATTCAGTTCTTACCAACTAGTTTTGGTGGTATTACACCGACAGAGCAGAATGATATAGCTATAGAACTAGAACAAAGATTAGAAACTGGCTTATCGAATTATGAACTTAGAGTAGAAAGAGATAGAAACCTTAAAGACAAAACTATTATTGGCTTTTTCGTTTATATTGAATACTTTGACAAAATTGTGCGTAAAGCATTATCTGGTCAAAATCCTACTCTAAGAAAAGATGAAGAATAAAAAAGATATACAGAAAGTACTTAAGAGCACTCTTAACCTAAGATTTAACATCAAAGCATTGAGTCCTTCCCCTGAGCAAATAGAAAAAAGTCTATTTGTAGATTCTATCAAAACTATGATCGAAATTCAAGATAGAACTGAATTTATGATTACTGAATTAGGTATTGATGCTATTGTATACGAAGACAAATACTTTAGAGTTATAGAAAATCTATTCAAAATACATTTCAATCAACAACAATTGAGCTTAATTCAGATGTACCTATACGAACTTAACCCAGATAAGAGTTGGGATGGTACTATAGAATTAGATCTTCAAAAAGGAGAAGAACCTAAAATAGTAAAATTTAAGGAACCTACTGATGTTTGGGAAATAATTAATCTTCTTAAAGAATAGTTGCTTCTTAACTATTATTTTCTTATCTTTATAACTTAACGTAAAAAAGGTTATAAATATGCAAGAATTAAAAATGATTCCATGTCCAAAATGTGGAGAACCAATGCCTGAATTAAGGTTAACTAAGTACGGATACAACTTCTGTGTTAAGTGTTCTGATGTAGATGCCGTTGTAGGGATTACAACCGTAGAAGGATCAGGAGATCATACTTACAATGATCTTATAATAATGGATAAGAAAACTGCTTTTCAAATTGCAAAAAAAGAAGCAGAAATTCTAGGAAGGAAAATCCCAGACCCATCAGAAATTTTAGATATGGATAGAGATGAAACAGAAGTTTCTCAATCTGTGAAAGAAAAAGTAACTAACGTACTTGATGAAGATATATCAGATACAATTGTTACAGACGATGCAGACCCTAACAATGACGATATAGATGGGCTGATAAAAGGAATAGACTATTAATGGCAAGACCTTCTAAAATAATTACCAAAGAAGATATTATCCGAGCTCAAAAAGTTACTCGCTCGAATATGGCAGCAGCAAGGTACCTTCATATATCTTATAATCATTATAAAAAGTATGCTAAGATGTATAAGAATGAAGAAGGAATAACCTTACTTCAGGCTCATATGAATCAAGCAGGAGAAGGTATACCTAAATTTGCAATTGCCGGAATAGATAATGTTCCCCTTATGGATGTTTTAGAAGGAAGAGTTCCTATAGAGCATTTTGACCCTAGAAAGATTAAAGCTAGGTTACTTAGTGAAGGTAAGCTAGTAGAGGTTTGTGCTAAATGTGGATTCGCTGAAAGAAGAGTTACTGATCAAAAGATACCGGTGATACTTAATTTTAAAGATGGCAATAAGAAAAATTGGCACTTAGATAATTTAGAGTTTCTCTGCTACAATCATTCTTTTCTTTATGCAGCATCTCCTATAGATGAGAAACGTGCAGAGGCAATGGAAGACTACGTAAGAACTAAAGAAGAAGAGCCTGATTGGGAGTTAGATGAACATCACATAGAACATCTTAAAGAGCTAGGTTTATTTGAAGAGGAAAAACCAGGTGAAGAATATATCTCTCGTCTGTAAACTATTTATTTGTATGAAAAAGAAAAATAACAATAAGAAGTTGTCTACATTTAAAAAAAAGAAACCTCTAGAG
>Ga0115102_10102409_pt1 | contig 24344 bp, 21 predicted proteins | sample MBTome_5_FD_89644 | JGI IMG/M metagenome (GOLD analysis project Ga0115102, IMG submission 89644) | Marine eukaryotic communities from Pacific Ocean to study complex ecological interactions - MBTS_5May14_M2_3um Metatranscriptome... | ecosystem: Environmental > Aquatic > Marine > Oceanic | place... | reverse complement strand
TTGTTCTGCTTCATCATTTGAATATACAAAAGGTCCCCACCATTCAAATTCAGACGTAGAATACATATTTTGGTTATAATCATACCAACCAGCATTAGGTCCTTCGAGTTCAACAATAATTCTATTGCTTATAAACTCATTACCATCCTTTAACATATCATTTAACTCCTCAGGTACTTCAGGAAATATATCGTCACTATTTTTAGAGGGTTTTAAATCTTCTTTTAATGGTTTACCTTCAGACAGGGGAGAATTAACATATATCCAAAAATTTTCTTCATTCCAAACATAATCTTCTAACTCAGGATGTTTTTCAGAAATTTCTTCAGCAAATTCATCATTATCAATAAATACCATTTTACCCTTAAATTCTGGGGTTTTAAGTATAGATCTAACAATTTCTGGGAAGGTGTCTAATCCTTGTTGAGAAAAATCAGCACCTATTTTTATTAAGTGTGGGTCTACTACCTTCATCCATAAATCTCTTATTTCAATATCTAACTCATCGGCTAGTAATTTTTCAAAATTAGAAACCCAACTAGACTCGTCTTCTTTTAATAGCTTACCTTCAGCTAAATATTTTTTTAAATCGAAATTATCCATCATACTTCTATTATTTTATAAATTTTTGTATTTAATTGATTTAGATCATTGTGTTGTGTAAGTAAAACACAATTTCTATAATGTTGCCAATCTACTTTATATCTAGTATCTACAACACCCCCATTTAATTTCTTAATCAATTCGTTAAGTGCATTAATGGTGTATAGGGTATTAGATTCCTTTTTTCTATGAACCAAAATAGTATTTTCTGGGATTATTTGTACATTCCCTTGGTCTACATTGTATGTAACAACATATTCATCTTTTCCTACAATTTCTAATACAAACATTTTATTATATATGATTGTGTATTTTGATTGTATATCTTCGATTAGTGCGTCTAAACCCTCCAGGTCTGTAAACGTACAAAATAATTTATTATTCAAATCTCCTGCGTTTTGGATGTCTTTTACAACATCATATTTCGCGTTATACATATGGGTATTATTCTGTAAAATTGTAGTCATAACCTTCTATTTCTTTAATGTTTAATTTGTATTTTTTAAATACATTCCTAATTTCCTCTAATATATCCTCCTCATCGTTATCTAAATCAAACAAAAATGAATCGTATGTGTATAGTACTAGTTTTGTATTACATTTTCGTAGTATACAAAACATATCCCATAATATACGAACATTCATTGACGTCTCCAAATTTTGTAATATATAATTAAATAATTTTTGTGGATTCATGTTTTGTAAATTTTCCTTTTCATATCTATATCCAGAAATTTCACATTCTATAAACCCGTCGCTCTCAAACTTACGCCACGTTTCTCCTACGTATTTCTCTATTTTTTGAAAAAATTCCAGGCCTTTATAGTTGTCAAAAACGCCCCCATAGAGCTGTTTGAAGGTAAGTTCTTTCGATTTTTTATAATCCACTCCATATAAGGACGCAAAATGAGCGTGAATATCAACATTGGCAAAATTATAACCAATGAGGCGAGCAGACAAGCTAGGATGGTAAGCACTAATGTCAATTTCCACAAGCCTATTATTACGTGGTATAAAACTTTTCCTACATCCATTTTCTTTATTAAGTGCTGCATAATTTACGTTTTTAAATTTATTTGATGGTCTTGTTGTTGTTGTTTTTAGGTTGAACTGAGTGTGGGCATATTCGCCGTCAATATCGTGGAAGTATTTACTGAAGGTGTCATTACATATTCGTATGCCATTTCGCTCGATGGCGTTGAATACCACGGATACTTTATTGTTAAAAAATTCATTGTATTTTGTTTTTTCTATGTTAATATTCGCTTTTAGATCTCCAAAAATTGTCTCACACAATTCGTAGTGTTTAACAATAGGTATAATTAGGTTTAACTCACGGTTATCCTTGTGTTTACGGTAGTATAAATCGTGGGTTTGTGTTGTAGGACGTATATACGTATGAGGAGGTGGTGTTATGTCATAAAGAGTTTTGTTTGGAAAATAATGTAACATTTCCTTTTTATCTCTACAATATAGTATTTCGAACTTATCTATTAATTCGTTTACACGTGTTTTTAACGCATTCAAGGACTCACTATGCGTAACACATACCATAAAGCCTTTAGTTGCTTCAAGTGGTCTAATATACACTAAACTTACATGATTTAATACGGGGTGTATTGTGTCATTGAAAGGTATTACCTCAATGAACGCCTTCTTATAACTACTATTTATTAAAACATTTAATTGTTCCTTGTTTTCTACAAGCCAATACATATACCTTTATTTTACCCTAATATACGAAACCCTTATCTAATAACCAACATACTTTGTATTTTTATTTTGACTATTTTGAGTTTCCATTTTATTAACCCTATAACCCATATTTGAACCACTAACAGGAATTAAATAATCATGGATTTGAGATGTGTGTTCTGCTCCAACCATAGGACCTTTTTCAGGGTGAACATGGTATAATCCAACATAACGTTTACCTGTGCTTTCATTTAAGAATTCAGTACCATCAGTTGTTAAATTTGAACCTGGTGAGTATTTAAAATACTGATCATATCTATTTTTAAAATATGATTTAAATCCCGATAATGTTAAATTAGAGGTAATTCTTTCTACTGTTTTTTTATTTACATTTACAACTTCACTTCTATTGCCTGATATAAGCCATGGGAGTTTAAATACAGTGTATAAAAAATAATCTACATTTGGTTCTCTATTTACAAATTTTGTATATTCTTCTTGTGTAATTTCTATATATCTTACTTCATTATCTTTAGATGCAAAGTATCTTTGATATTCTCCCAGTTTATAATTATCTTCGGTTGGAAGGCTAATTGTTTGGGTAGGTGGTTTTGGGGGAGTAGCGTTAAGACCTATATTTGCTGCTATCGCATAAGCATCAGGAACTAAATATAAGGCTGTTGTTTGAGAATAATTACCAATTGCTCCTTCTTCAGCATCTTCGTTTGATGTTTGAATGGGGATAATAATTTCTTCTACAGGGAAATCATTTGGGTTTTTACCAGTATAATACTTACCTTTAGAAGTTTGAAAATAATAACCTATATATTCTTTATCTGTACCAATATACACATATTCTTTACCATTGGTATATAAATTTGTTGTTATTTGTGATTTTGGAAAATACATTATTTAAATTCTTGTAATAATTCTATTAATTCTTTTTGTGGAAAAATATCCTTTTTATCTGTTCTATAAGAGTTATGGGTGTAAGTACCTCTATTATTTGCAAAAGCTGTTTCAGACTCTACTCCCTTACTTGGGAATTGTTCTGAAAATTTATTTATGCCATCATAATTTGATCCTATAGGTATATTAGGGTATTCTTTTCTAATTTGTTGTAAAACTTTTTTCAAAGTATTTAATTGAGGTGTTGTATATGATTGGTAATACATCTCCTCCCTATAAGTACCTGTTTGTGATAAAGACCCATCACTATTCATTTTAAATGGTCTAGCTATTGGTACTTCATTAATTCCTTGTTGAAGTTCTTTATAAGTAAATGTTTTATTACCCTGTTTAAATTGTGCGGTTTCTGAAAGTGCATTTTTTGGGTATTTTCCTGTATTATTTATATATTTTAAAAATCCTACTGCTTCAAGTTCAATAGAAATAGTACTTTTTTGCAAGTAGCTACTACCTGGTCTTTTAGCACCTATATGGTTCCCCCAATATTTTAAAGGGAATAATTGGTCATAATCTCCATTTCTATTAATAATAAAATGGGTAGAAACATGGTCTGATAGTTTTGTCCAATTCCTAACTATATTTTCTATAGGTGCATTTACTGCTGTATGGTGTAATACTACTTGAATTTTAGGTGTTTCTTCAGGGTAATATATTAAACCATTACTAGTTCCAGCAGTTAAAGGTAGATTTTTTATTAAAGAGACAGCCTGTTCTGCTGGACCTGTAAATGTTTTTGTTGTGGGTAGTGGTTTTACTTCTACAGCTTGGGTTTTGGATATTTTTCTTCTTACGGGTAGTGTTGTTTTTGGTCGAGAAATTGTGGTTATATTAGTTTTCCAAAGATTTCCATCTACAGTATGATTAACCCCATCTATAATAAATTGTAAAGCCTTAGGGTATGATGCAGGAAGAGCATTTTGGTTTACTTTTATTTGATTATAAATTTTTATACCACCTAACCCATCAAAAGTTAATCCTAAAGTTACAGGAATAAAACCCGTTGCCCCCGAAACAATATCTTGATCCTCATATTGATATTGATCTAAAAAGGATTTATATCTTTTAAATGAATTATAACCTCTTTCTAAAAAACTGGGGTTTTCTGATCCATACCAATATAAAGCATCTGCTGTACTAACTTTTTGGGGTACTAATTTAGTTGTTAAACCTTCTCCTTGTGTAGCATTACCAGAACCCAAAATTACAGAACCTTCTGCCTTCATATTTTCTCTTATTTTTGCATTTCTTTCTGCTTTAGATACTTTTACTTCTACAAATTTAGTACCCGTCCCCCCAAAACCATCTAATAAATAAGTAGGATAATTGTTTAATTTTTCACCTTCATTTAATACTTCAATACCTCGATCAGCAATTTCCGTATCAATTTTTTCAATTTCGTCGTAAACACTTGCTCTCATTTCAGAATCATTTAGATTCTTTTCTCTAGATCTCCAAAATGATGTATTTTCTGTTCCATATCGTTTAGTAAAACCCTTATAATTCCAACTATAAGCAGGAGGTCTTACTCTATACTCAGCATTTACTTTAAAATTATTTTCATAAATATCATTATAATATTTTTCTTTATTTGTAGCTACTTCATCTGGGGATGGAATTGAGTATTTAAAAATTGTTCCATTTTCATATTTTTCTTCAAATCTATTGGTTAACCCCACATTCCACTTTTTATATCCTACAGCATTTAATGAATTTTGTTCTGACCCTGCTGCTGTTGCCCCTATGGATATTTGGGTCATTAGCTTAGGGGTAATTTTAGTTTGAAAATTAAAATCAGTTACAAACGTAGACCCTTTAGTAGGAGTATATCCTATAATATTAAATTCTACCTCTTTAGTTTCAGGAGGATAAACTACCTCATATCCAGTAATTGGGTTTTCTTCTAAAAAATAAATTACTCTATCATTTTTTATACTTACTGAAAGATCTGGGACACCACCCATACATCTATTTACTCCATCTAATAACTTTTGAATAAAATCATATAAATTTAATTCATTTTTTGAATTTTTATTAGTGTTTAAAACTGTAGATACATAGTCCAAATTAAAATAAATATTCATTAATTTACCATAATAAACATTATCTTTTTCTACTACAAAATCTTTTAGTCCTGAAAATGAAGGAAGTCCTATTGTTTCTGTTATACCTAATTCTTCAGTATAAACAGGTTTAAAAATACAAATTGAAGGATTTAAAGGTATTAAATTAGGTTCATAATTAATTCGAGTAAATTCTTCTGATTTTTCAAATGTAATAGAAGATTCTTTAGATAAATCTCCATTAACTACTTTAAAGATTACATTTTCTTCAATATTTTTTAATAATTCCCCAAATCTAATATAATATCTAGAACTTGGGGGTATTTTATCTTGATTAGTTTCTACATCAACATTTTCCCCACTAGAGTTAGTTTTACCTACTGCATTTGGAAAATGATAATAATTTTGATTAATTTCAAGATTTTGATCAAAAAATGTTGCTATTTGTTGAGCAATAAAACTTGATATTCTATCTGAACCTAAATTGGTTATTACTTTATTATCTTCTTCATCATCAAGCAATTCACCCTCTTCATCTGCAATTTTATAAACTTTTCTAAGAGCAGCAGTTCTTTCTTTTATTTGTTTTGTAGTAAGAGGTGCAGAAGGTACTATAGCATTTATTGATTCTATTACACTCCCAAGAGTAATTAAATTAACAGTAATATCGTAGGTATTATCTGCATTTAAAGTCCAGCTAAAGTTATTTACTTTACCAAAAAACCCCTGGTAGTTTCCTTTATAAAGATCTACAAAACCATTTATGTTTCGTAACATATCCAATTGAGAAACTGATCCATCCTTAAACCATTGGTTCTCTATAATAGTAGATTCTACATTTTTTATTACAGGATTATTATTATTATCTATAGAATCAATATATTTATCCCAACCCCATTCTAACATCATTAAATAACCTAATTTTAGGTAAAGTATTTCAATAATACCAAATTGAAATTTATTATAGGCTTTTAAGGTTACTGTTGCCTTTCTAATTGAACCTCTATTTATAGATTCAACACTAATTCCTGTTATACCAGGGACGGGTTGTAATCCTCTACTATTACCCCCCATTCCACCATACATTTTATCATTACTACCATTCCAACTATTAGTGGTTCTTATACCACTTCTTGTTTCATAAGTAGTTGCAGCATCCTCTCCTTGGGTTAAAGATTGTATAGTATTAAATAATATATAATTTTTAGCTAAGTTTTTACCTGTTAAAGAAGCAATATCATTTTCAGTAAAATAGTTTGATGTTTCAGCTTCAGATAAAGCTTTTAATCTTTCCCCATCATCTAAACTAACACCCGAAGCAAGTTTTATCCAAGCATTTTTATTATTTAAGAAATTTAATACTGCAGGTGATCTTTGAATAGAAGATTCATTATAACCCGCTCCGTGGATTTTTTGTCTTAGATCAACTTGTTCCCCAATTATTTCTTTTATTGGTTCCCCGATTATATTTCCAGCCATAACTATATTGCATTTAATTGTTGGTAATCTAATATAATTGCTCCGATATTCCCCGGAATTCTAATTTGAACTCCTAAAGGTGGAAACATAGAATTTTGATTAAATTGAGGGTTTGCTATAGATATAACCCACCATAAATTAGAATCACCATAATATGTTTGAGCTAATATATCAAATCTGTCTCCCTCATCGGTATAAGCATATATATCATCAAAGCCTAAAGGAAGATCTGGGTATTTAACTGTTGTTTTATACTGTTTTCCTTTAGGGGTTGTTGTGCTTGCTATTGTTGTGTATCTACCCATATTTTTAAGTATTAGGATTTAATGGAGTTATACCTGAAAGGTCAGAACTTAATGAATCTAATAATTCTTGATTAGAGATTGTTGGAGTTACACCTTCTGGTTGGAGTTGGGTTGTAGGTTCTACTCTATCATAATTATTATCTCCTCTTCTATTTAATCCATTACTTAAAGCAATATATCTTTCTGGTCCAAAAGTTGCTAAATCACCTTGGGTGTATTGCCCTTCACTATTAGTATCCTTAAATATATTTTTCTGTATACTAGGTACAAAATTATGGATTGGGATAAAACTAAACCCTGATACTTTTATCATGAATGGTAATTCTTTAACACTTTTATCTGATCCAGCATTAGTATCATTAATTGCTATTTCCCAAGGTGATTCCATTGGTACAGTATAATTAATTCCTGTCATAATTCCAACTTGTTCATAAAGATACCCACCTACCGTTAAGGTAATTAAATTACCTCTCATATACCCGTCTGATGAATAATCAGGTGCACAAACTGAAGCTAAATAATTTAACTTTTGGTACATTGGGATTAATTCCTGTTTTGATTGAGCAGCTACTGTCCAACTTAAATTAAATTTTCTATCAAATCCTTGGTAATTGTATAAGTTTTCTGCTCTACCCGCAAATTTTTGTGGAGACCATTCTGCTGTATAGCTATCATCCATACCATCTAAAAATGCTCTAAAATGGATATATGTTTTTAATGAAGGATTATCATTATCTATTACACCAATTCTAAATTTACATAGATCATTAATATCTTTACTAGTGTCAACAAATTCTGATTTATATATTTGTAAGGCATTGATTTTATCTAACGCCCCATTATTACCTGTTACATAACTTGTAGTTTGATTTTTAGCCCCAGCATCTCCTAATTTTACTCTTTGTTCATATCTATTTGTTGGTATAATATAATCAGGGGATTTTACAGATTTAGCACTTGTTTTTGATCTAAAATCTTGTAATATTTCAGTTTTTAAGTAATCATTATCTTGATTACCTGCTTGAGCTTCTGGTTTAGAAGTCATTAGCTGGTTATAAGTTAAAGATGACCCCAAACCTTTTACACCACCTATGTTTGCTGTAAAACCCCCAGGTTGGTATACACTTTGACCAACTTTACTTATTTCTGCACCATTTATATTATCATTTGTAGTTTTAAATATACCTGTTCCTAAAAGGTCAGTTATAGAACCGATTTGAGATGAATATCTTCCTGATACAGATTTGGTATTTAAAGGATTTGTTATATCACCAAAATAGGTACCCCCTCTAAAAGTTTCAAAATTTGGATTTGTAACACCACCTTTAAAAACACTATAATCAAAACCAAAATTAGTATCTAAAGTTTTTCCTGTAGTAAAAAAACCATTATTTCTTAATACTGAATTGTTTAGACCTGTTCTTTGGTCACCCACCATTTTTACACTAGTTCTATCTACTCCTAGAATAGAACCAGGGCCACCAGAATAGTTGTATAACTCATTTTCACCATTAGTGTTGGTATTTACATTAGATTTAGTAAATCCAACTAATCTACTAGTTGTTGTATTATTACCTCTTCTTTCCTTATATGCTACAGTAGAATAATAAGTTGGGTTACCTAAAGGGTCTTGTATGTCTAAACCAAATACATCATCTAATAACCCACCTAGTATACCTCCATCTGGGCCTGTTGATGCTGTTGGGTCTATTCCTTGTTTTAATAAATGACCACCAACGGCATTAACAGCGGCTTGTGCTATTGTAGAAGTAGGTAAATAAACACCATTGTTAAATGCACGTCTATTTTTTGAATTAATCTCAGAATTACCAACAGCTAAAACATTTACCCCTGTTCTAGATAATACTTCTTGTTTAGCCGTAAATAAAAACCCATTTGGGGACTTTAAATCAAAAAACATTTTAGTTAACCTAGAAACATCTTTTGCTGTTCTTTCAGGAGTTAAAAGACCACCCCTTAATAAAAAATCTTCAGAGATTTCGGGTCCAGTACTTTTACCATAATCAGAAGTATCAAATGATCTTTTAGGAATCTTTTGAACTTCATAAGGCTGACCACTCGCATTAGTTTTGCGAGGACCTGCCCCACGCCTATCATACCCATATTGGGGAGAGTTATGGTCAGAGAGGTTTGTCTTTATGTTAAGTAATCTAGCCAATAGTTAAATATTTTAACGTGTGGCTAGAGTTGGATTTCCAGTTGTATCTACTGAATTGGGAGCATCTGAAACATAGTTTTGGTAAGTACCTTGTGAAAAAGTATTATTTACCGGAATAGTTCCTCCTGCTTTTAATGGGCCTGTGGGTTGTTCACCTCTTAAAGGTGTTAAAGTACTTCCTTGTGTTTCAAGTTTGTTAAGTAAAGGCATAATTTTAAATTTTAATTGTTAAATGTTTATTATAAATATTATTATTGTATGGAGAATGCACCCATGTCTACAGCAGTACCTAATTTTACATCATTCATTCTTATTACGGGAGCTGGTTGTTTTTTATTAAGTGATTCTTCTAATAATCTTTCTAATTTTGAAGTATCAACAGATGGGCCTGTTTGGGCAACATTTGAAACCATTTGTTGGGGGTCTTTAGTTGCTATAAGGAAATCTTCAGGAGAAGTAGTAATTAAATCACCACCAGGTCCTATTACACCATCTTCTATCCCAACACTTCTGCCTAACCCCCCAAGTGCAGCATTACCTGCAGAACTTTCAAAATCTACTTTACCAAATGAATCACTAAACGGATTTATAAATCCTAATAAATCTTGGGTATATCCAACTATAGTTGAAACAATACCTGCTGCAACAGATAATACATTTAATATGGGAGATAATGCTGCTCCTAAATCAACAAAAACTTGTTTTAACTCTGCCATAGCAGAATTCATTTTATCTTGTGCTGATTTTTGTTCTAATCTATTTGCTAATTCATCTTTACCTAAAGCACGTAATTCTTTAGCTGATTTGTTCATTGTTTCTTGGTTAAATAACATATCAGCAATTTGATCAGCACTCATACCCATTGCTCCTGCTAGAGCTTCTTGTTGGATAACATTCATTTTAGTAAAATCTTCAAATGAACCCATTTCTCGGGCTAATTCATTTTGAAGTGCTACTTGATCTCCAGTTAGGGCAGCTGCTCTTGCTCTTTCAAGGTTTATATCTCTACCAATTAATAATTCAGCTTCTAATTCTTTACTAATAGAACTTTCAAAATCTAAAAGCTGCTTACCTGCTGCTGCTATTGTACCCATTTCAGTACCCAATAAACGAGCATTTGTAACTGCTTTTGCTATTTCAACAGTATTACCTCCAAAATTAGCTCTTATTTGACCAGTTACTTTTCCAGTTTCTTCAAGTACAGCTCTTAAATCAACTTGAGTTCCTGCTTGTTGTTGCAACTCATAACTTGCAGCAAGGATATTTTTATAATTATCCTCAAAATTTACCCCAGTTGCTTCAGCTGCTGCCGCTAAATTACCAGCAGATTCTGCTCCAATTTTTAAAGTATAAGTTAATTTAGTCATACTGACTAAAGTTTCTCCACTGAATTCTGTTATAAAACCAAATTGTTCATTTACTTTAGTTATATTTTCAAGTACTTTTGTACCTGTAATACCCATTTGGTAATTAGATCTAGCTGCAGCTGAAATATTAGCTGAGAATTTTCTTGATTCATTTTTAGTCATTACCATTGAACGGCCTAATTCCTTAGTCTGTTCATCAGCTTGCATCATCCCCTTAACTAATTCGGCTATAATGACAATAGGACCTAAGGCTTTAGATAATGATTTGCCCATGGTACCAATCATTTTACCTGCAACTTTAAGTTGCTTACTCATTGGGGTCATTCCATTGCCCGCTGTACCTGCTAATTTAGCAGCCTCTTTTCTACCACCTTTTATTGCATCATCTAACCCTAATTTTTTTCCTATATCTCCAGCACCTATCTTATCTAAAACACTACCAAGTCCTTCAGTCGCCTTGCCAGCAACACCCATGTTATTGTCTATTTGTTTAGCAAAATCTTCTATTTCATCGTATTCTGCTTTTTGATCTCTTAGAATGTTTAGTTGACTTTCATATAAACCTAATAAAGCTAATTGATTTCCATCTAAATTTTCTACAGAGTCACCTAAGGCATCATATAAGGAGATATTATTTTTTAAAATTTCTTGGATGTTAATATTAGTTGCCCCAAATTCCCCTACTGCTTGATTTAATTCTACTCCTAAAGAATTTTCTTTTTCTCTTAATTTATTTCTATCTTTTTGTAAATCATTTAAGGTTTTTTCTCCAGTTACAATATCTTCAATTTTTGAATTTATTGTTGATGATATACTAGCTATACCCCTAAAAGCAGCAGCCGTAGAAGTTGCTTGAGTAGAGGAATCGAATACTGCTTTTGCAAAACCACGAGCTTCATCAGCAAGATTTCTTTGTTCAAAAAGAATATCGTTTAGATTTTCTTTTATCTTCTGTTGTGCGTTAGCTGCCTCATTTAAATTATCTTTAAATTCACCTGCTGCTTTAGCTTGGTCTTTCATATCAGCCATTAGTATCTATTTTATTATAAATATTAAAAAAAGCAACTATTTGTAGCTGCTTTTATTTTGATACTGTTTTGTTGCATTTTTAAATGCGGGTGCATTAACTTTACCATCATCTCCTACTAGTGAAGTTTTACCTGAGGTTTGTGATGCTTTTTTTATTTTATTTTTTTCTTCATAAAAGTCAGATATTTGTTTAAAGGTAAATTTACGTAACCATACAGGCATATTATACACAGTATGGTAATCATACCCACCTTTACCATGAAATAATATAGAGTGTATTTGGGTAAATAATCCTACCCTAATTTGGGGTGCTATATTAGAGCTCAGGCCAAAAAAAGCTAATCCCTATAGGGATGGCTACCTCCCTTCCATCTTCGTCTATATAATGAAGATCTACATCTGGTTGAGTGTCTCTAAGATGTTTTCTTAATGCTTTAGAATCTATAGCTAATAAAAAGTTATCAACAAATTCTCTAACTTCTTTAGATCCGGATTCCCCATTAACTGAAGTAATAATATATTTTAGTCTTGTACTTAATTCAGGAGATGAATTTTTGTTAATTTTCTTTAACCCTTCTAATTCTCTATCAATTTTAATTTCATCGGCACCCGTTAAAATTTTATAAGTAATTGGAGTTTTAGTATGAGGGAGAACAAATTTAAATTCATTTTTACCTGGGGTAATTAAAGATTCATCAAATTCTTTATTTTCTAAAGAAGATAAATCAACAATTTTTTCTTCTCCCCTATAAGTAAATTTATACTCTGCTCCATAACCTAATACACGAGTAGCAACTAATACTGCATTTTTATCTCCTAATATTAAGTCTTGTTGTTTAACCCCTTCTGTTAATATTACAGAATCTAGTAATTTATTTAATACTGTTCCTTTTTGAATGTAAGATTGGTTAGTTAAAATATCTTCTTCCTTAGCGGTCATATACTTTAATTCTATTTTACCACTAGAAAGTGGGTGGGTTTTTGGATATATTAAACCTTTTGAAGGTAGTTCTACTTCTTCACTTGGAAATTTAAATTCACTCATATAATCTTTATTTAATTAAAACGTTTTTATCAGTTATACATATACAACATACAAAAAAAGTTTGACCGTAGCCAAACATTTTTTGATAAGTTATGTAATTGTTTTTTAGAAATTTAATACACAGTAATCTGGTTGTACAGTCATTGTAATTGTTTGAGCAGCGTTTTCTTGGTCCCAACCATAATCTCCAAACGAAGCATTTGTAATCATTGCTCCTTTGATAATCCATTCTGAAACAATATCACCTACTGGTCCTAATACATTAATAGTTAAATCTTTTTTATAGAAATCACTATATCCATCTCTACCAGTTACTGATTCATGGTGTAATCTAACCCATTCCATTACTGCTTGTGCACCAGAGGGAGTAATTGGATCAAATAATGTAAATTCAATTGTGCCCCATTTAGTTTTACCTTTTACATATCTTTCAACATTGATATGATTTAAAGGTACTGTTCCTTGTTCTATAGTTACAGCTCCTACCGCTTTCATGATGTAAGCGGGAAATCCATCTACAAAACAAATAAATCTATTCTTTTGTTTTGGTTCAAATGCTGTGAAAAATATTTCGTTTGGGTTTAATACTGCCATTTTATTTTCTTATTTTATTATAAATATTTATCTTTTTAGTTTTTACGATGGAAATGTTGCTCCAGTTGGTAATACATTAAAATCTAGTAATATAAATTCAGCTGTTCTAGTTGGTTGTAAGAAAATTTGTCCTACTAACTCATTTCTATCTATAACATCTGGTGAGTTATTACTTTCATCCATTACTACTTTAAAAGCATATAATCCTTGTCTCTGTTGAACACTTTCTAAATATGGATTTACTTGTGTTAAGAAATTCTGTCTTGTTGCAATTGTATTTTGTTCAAATACTAAATTATCTGCAATTTGAGATATAAAACTCTTAAGTGTAATTAACAATCTACGTACATTTACTCTATCTAATGCTGAAGCAGCTTTTTGTAATGTTTTCTGACCAAATACTACAACTCCTTGTGATGGGAATGTTGCAATTGGGTTTACATTTGCTTCATATAAAGTATCTCTATTTGTAGAAGTTAATTTTCTTTCAGCTCTAACAACTTGACCCATTCCACCTCTAGTAATACCTGCTGGTGCGAACCATGGATCACTTGAAGCGTCTGTAAAGGCATATACACCTGGTATAAAGGTTGATGCTGGTATGAAAACTAATTGTCCTGAATTAGGATCAACTGTTTGTAACCAAGGCCAATATGTAGCTGTATAGCTATTATCAATTCCACCTGCTTGTATTGTTACAGTATTAATAGGTTGGTTATAACCAACTAAATCTATTACAGCGATATTATCACCACGTGAAATAGAATTATTCATTACACTAGTAACTTGACTAGAATGATCTTTTTTAGTTAAACCAGGAGTTGATATTACATTAAATTGATAATCATCTTGGTTAGCTAACAATGCTATTGCAGTGTCATAATCAGATCCTATTAATCCTTGTGTGTCAGTAGCATCAATATTTTGGTAAAAATTAGCAACTCTACCAGTTGGTATATTAGAACCTAAAGCCCCTTCAAATGAACCAGAACCAACTTGTGGTATACTACCTGTAAACTGAGCTTTTGCTGACCCATCATTATTAAAGTAACGTGGTGTTGGTGTGTTAACTGATTTTACTCTTACATAATTAGATATATTAGGGAAAGAACCACTTTCTTGTAAAAATGTATCTGCTCCTTCTGTTACTACATTAGAAGAAACATCACCAATTGCTCTTGAAATATAATTTGAAGCAAATGGGTCTAATGAAATGTTATTATAAGATTCTAATATTACTTTATTATTATTAGTATCATTACCTCTTCTTATTAATAAACTAAATGCACCAGATGCTGAATTAGATGATGCTATTTCCCATCTAACATTATCTGCAGAGCCTGATGCTAGAGCACCATTTGAAATTAAAGTAGTTCCTGTATTCATTATTTCTCCTTCAGAAATTGTTTCTAAAGTAAAAGCATTATTTCCTACTTCTCCTTGAATAGCTGAACTTGTTGCTGAAGTAAATGATCCTGATGTTACTCTGGTTACTAGTAAAGAATTACCTCCATTTTGGAAGTATTGGTTTGCTGCAATTGAAGTAAGGTAAGTAAACTCACCTGATCCACTTTCTAATGCGCCACCAAAAATTGCTTGATAAGAACTAAATGAACTAATTAGTGTAGGTTTTTCAACCGGACCCAACACAGCAGGTCCTATGATTGCCGCTCCTCTTTCAACTGGTCGTGAGGTAACAAATGATTGATCGTTTTCTCTTGCTAATACACCTGGAGATATTAATGTTTCTGCCATTTTATTTTTGTTATTTTAATACTGTTTTATTATAAATATTAAAACTTTTTTCAAAAATTACTCTACTATAGTAAATTCTCCGGTTTTTAAATCAATATTTCCATCCCCATATTTTTCTTGTAGTTCTTTACCAGTTTTGTTAGATTCTTCTTGTAAATTAGCTAAGCCTTCTAAAATTTGACTTCTTTGACCCTCAAGAATAGCTTTTTGAATATCTACATTACCTAATTCAAAAGTAATATTGTTTTGTTTACTTTGGTACTCTCTAAGAATTTCTAATTCTTTTTCTTCTAATTTGATTACTTTGCTCATAATACTTGTTTTTTTAATTTATAATTTAAATTTTTATTATATTTAATATACATTAACACGTTTTTTCCGTTATTTAAACATTAATCAACTAATTAGTGATAATGTTTATGTTAAGGGTATTAACGGCCTATAAATATTGGATATTATATTTAATATACAAAATCTAATTTAGTACACCACATAATTTTTAATAAATTTTAAAATAATTTTAATTTAATCTGTTGGTGGTATAGGTTCTCCAATAGTAAGTGTAATACTAACTGGGTTTATTAATAGTTCTATACTTGAAGAAATATTTGTTTCAATAGCTGTAACTTGTTCTTCACCCATAGCATCTTGGGTCCACTCAACAACTATTTCATTTGTTAAATCTTCAAAGGGTATAAATGGAGTTCCTGGGTCTAGTGGTACCATTTGTGTTCCAATATTTGTAGTTGAATAAGGATTTCCTTCAGGATCTAATTTGTCTGAAGTTCCTGTAACTATCCAATGTACATTATATACTACGTCTGTTTCACCTTCTTCTTGAGGGTGTACGTCTACTGTTTTGCAATTCCAATTGTAAGTAATCATTTGTTTTTGTTTTTGTTTGTATTTGTGTTTATATTACCATGATATGTCTAAAGCTACTCTACTCCAAGAGTCTGTAGCATAACAAACATATATGTGATTTCCGTCTATTACTATTTCTCCTAGTGTTCCAGCTGAATTTCTAGCTGCAGGTGCCGTTTGCATTGCGGCAAGTCTATACCCATCAGATAGCACTTGACCGTCAACCTCTAGCTTTTCACTAGGACTAGTAGTTCCAATACCTACGTTGCCTGTCGTTCCCTCAACATACAGCTGCTCCACCCCGTCCTGAGTCACCGCAAAATGCGAAGACGGATTGAAACCATTGTTATCATAATTTATAACTAAGTCTGAATTACTCCTAAAGTTTACAGCGTCCAAAGTATTAACTTGCCAAATACCTAAAGTGCCTGCATTATTATAATACGCTCCAGTATAAGCCGTCAAAACTCTAACTGAGCCTTTATTCGATCCTCCATCTGAAAGAAAGATACTTCCATTTACATCCAACATTCCAGCAGGACTATCTGTTCCAATACCTACGTTTCCGGCGCTTGTTACCCTAACACTAGTAGAGCCTCCTGTACGTATGTCAAAATTATTACCAACAGCTCCAATTATAGGCAAGTCTGTTGTACCACTGTCTTTAAATTCAATAAAAGCGCCTACATCTGTAGACTCAAATCTAGCCGCCTCGTTTATTGCACCTGAATTGACGTGAAGTTTTTTATTTGGTGAAGTTGTTCCTATACCTACGTTGCCTGATCTGATAACCATGTAGTCTAGTCCAGTTCCAAAGCTTCCTGCTGCAAACGTAAGAGCATCGTTATTAGAATGGTCTACTCCTATTCTAAATAAGTTAGTTGAGGTTAGCAGGAAGTCTATAGATGCATCTCCTGTCCCGTCTTGTTCTAACTTTAATAGAGCGTCGGCGCTTGAGTTGTTACTGTATAGGTGTAGTTTATTATCAGGACTAGTTGTCCCGATACCTACATTTTTAGAAGAGCCCCCAGCTCTCATAACTTCTTGACCCCCCTCTTTTAAAATTAACCAGTCGTTGTTGCCTACGGTAAGATTACCATCACCCTCGAACTGTATATCAGTCCTATTTTCCCCAACTAAAATACCGTTAAATTTTGATCTTGATCCACTTACCTCTAACTTCTCACTAGGAGTAGTCGTGCCGATTCCTACGTTGCCGTTAGCTAGAATCCTCATTTTTTCAGAACCACCAATTGAAAATAATAAATTATTTACCGCGTTTAAATCTAAGTTATTTGAGGAATTATCTATATTTCCTGCACCCGTAACTATGACCTGAGTGTTTGTTCTAATATCGCCCTGTACTTGTAACTTGGAGACAGGACTAGTAGTCCCAATTCCAATATTACCATTCGATACATCAACATATATATCTCGACTATCAATAAATTTATTCCAAGAAGACCAAGTTCCATTTGTAACCTTTCTAAAGTATACACCTTGTACGCTACTTCTGTTACTCGCTACCTGCCAACCATTCTCTGAGCTATACATTGTAGCAATTCCTGATAGGAAGCTCTGACTAAGTTCAGGAGGGTAGTTCAGTGTTGAGGTGTGACCTGTTATAAAACTATTCTCATCAATATTATTCCAATTATTACTGGTTCCTGATGTTCCATTCCAGCGAGTAATCCCACTATCCCAAGATGTAATATCTGCATCACTAATTTTATTTGAATCTAGTATGTCAATCCAACCATTCCAAGTTCCATTGGAAAATTTTCGCATAGAGAGTGGAGTTGTATTCCCTCTATTACTCATAAGTTGCATACTGGCATTACTTCCGTAATTAATAGATAGTCCCATTCCGAATGCAGTTATTCCTGAAGGAGCATTTGTAGTTGCTGTATGTGAGCTAAAATACCTTGTACTTAGTATATTGTTTAGGTTATCGCTTGGTGCACCTTCTAATACAGTTTGATTTATTGTCCCTGCTACCTCTAACTTACTACTAGGGCTAGTCGTTCCTATACCAACGTTACCTGCTGAGTCAATTGTTAAATTCCCTGCGTTTAAGCTAGCAGCTGAACCTAAGCTCATTTTACTATCTTCGGAGATTATATAAGTATTTGTATCATTGTCAGCTATTACTATCCTAGCTCTATTGTCAGAAGATTTAAAATATGCAACTGTTTCTGTTCCACCACTATCTACGTGCAATTTAACACTTGGACTAGTTGTTCCTATTCCAACATTTCCCCCATTAAAATAAGAATTTCCATCTCCTCTTAATCTTATAGCAACCAAACCCAATTCATCTTCGACTTGTAGTCTCGCTCCATAGTTTACATTACCCTTAATATTTACTACAGGAATACTTGCGATAGACTTATTTTGTAAATTTAAAGTATTTGAAGTCCAATATAAAGTTGGGTTGGTCCCTAATTCTAAGTTCCCATTAACGTGCAACTTTTCACTAGGACTAGTTGTTCCTATTCCAACGTTACCTGTGGAAGAGACAATTCTCATAAATTCACTTGTGCCTGAGCCAAAAACCAAAGGCTTTGATATGTCACTTGACCTCATAAACGCAGAATTTATACTGCCATCATATCCGAAAATAGCCCTTGAACCTACCATACTTATTTGGTTACTAGCTGATGGACCAGAGGTAGTGGCTATTGAGATATTACCATTAACATCTAGCTTTTGGCTAGGACTAGTTGTTCCAATCCCGACGTTTCCACCTGCAAAGAATGAATCTCCTACGGTGTTAATAAATATTTTCGCTATGCCTGCGGAGTTTCTAACTGCTAAATTAGCGTTACCTGAGGGGTCTGAAGCTACAGTAAACATTGAATTATTACTGGAGTTTTGGATAAGGAGAAAGTTTTGAGAGGCGTTTCCTGAGCTTTTAATAGTTAGGGCATAACCGGGATTTGTCGTCCCAATACCGACGTTGCCATTCGCATAATTTATACCACCTGTAACATCGTCCCATTGGGATGCACTAGGTATATCTGAAGTAAGAGCTAATGTTCCCTCATTGTCCGGGAAATTAAAAGTACGGTTAAATGTTAGGTTGGAAGAAAGCAGCTTAGCGTTATAGCCGTCAATGTTTCTTATAAATAAAGTCTCCCCTATAATACCACCGCTAACCTCTAGCTTTTCGCTAGGACTAGTAGTTCCGATACCTACGCTACCACTAACAAGTACACTTCCTGTTACTCCTAAAGATCCTGTTATTTGAGCGCTACCAGAAAAAATTCCATCCCATGGAGTATCTGTCCAAGGTACGTTAACTATTAATTCTTCATTCATATTGGTTTGAATAGCATAGTATCGGTTAGATACTGTAGCAGGGGATGGAGAGCCAACTACAACTGGTAATCCACTAACATTTACGTTAAAAATATTATTTTCTCTATTTAAACTTAATCCTGTTCCTGCTGAATAGGTTGTATCTATCCAAGGTACGTTAACAACCAAAGTTTGATGAGGAGTATCTTGATATTGTATTATATAATTTCTATTAGCAGTAGATGATGGGATATTTGAACCACCTGAATTAACTCCTCCTGTACGTACATTTAAAGTATCGCCTGAGAAATATAAGGCATTTCCAGCATTAATATTAATTGGTGTATCTGTTAAACCAGAACCATCTCCTGTAAAAGAACCAGTAAATGACCCTGTAAAGCTAGTAGCGTTTATGCTACCTGAAACATTTAAACTTCCTGTTACATCTAGACTTCCAGATATAATTGCAGAACCAGTAAATGGGAAAAGTGAACCAGTACCAGCAGGACCACGTTCTCCTTTATATTGTCCTACTTTAAGGGAATCTACAAACCTTACATTACTTGCCATATTTTATCCTATTAATCCTGTTCCGGGTTCATTTTTTATTTCTACTCCTGATGGTGTATCTGATATGTTTGCTATATCTCCTTCTACATCTCTTTCTTTTCTAGTTCTTCCATCTCTTGTTTTTGTAACATCGGTTTCAAATATTTCAGAATTAGATGTTGTTTCCATCTGTATTACAAATTTAGATTTAGAATTATACTTAGAAATAGAATTTAAATCTTTTTGTATTGTATCTGGTATTATATACCCTCTTAATCTAATGTTAAATGTTCCTTTTACTAACCTGTCTCTACCTGATGTTAATGAAGTTTCAGTAGTAAAGGAATCAATAAAAGCTCTAAATTTAAATCTTTCAGGGTTACCCCAATAAGCATCTGAGGAGTATTCACATGCTTCAATTACTTTATTTAATTGTTCCATGTAATAAGTTTGAACAATTACACTATATTCTAAATTTACAAAATCAGGAACGGCAACAGCATAAAATTGTTTTGCTGGTATTTTGTTGTTTATAGCAGCCCAATTATTATAAAAATTTTTAGGATTATAAGCACGTTGAAAGGTCCCATATAAGTTAGGACTATTAGCATCCAACTTATTATATACTGTTCTATCTTTTGTTATAGTATTTCTTTTAATAACAATAATAGGTAACATAATAGATCCTTTTTTATCCCTATAATACCCATCACGTTGAAATGATTTCCATCTTTCGGGATCACCATATATTACTGGTACTTCTATTCTATTTCCGTTTTGATAAACAAAAGGTTTTATTACATTTTTGAAATAAAAAAATACTGCTTCATCTAAGTCTTGTATACCAATAGAAAAAGGTTTAGTATTATCATCTTTCCAAGATAATTTCTCTGATCTATTAAATGGTATACCAGTTTCATTTTCGTTAGTAGGTAATGGTATATTAGGATTACCATACCTTGGATCAGTAGGTCTTTGCTGATCTATGCTTAATTGTTTTTGGGTTTTTGGTATGGGTTTTCTTATTGCCATTAAAATCTTTCTTTATATGGTGATATTCCTGGTTTATCTGCTGATATATAATATGTTGATACTAATATTGATAAGTTAGTTCCAAATAGTTGTAAATTGGGGTTTAGTGGGTTTGGAGTACCATCAGAACCATTATTAGGGTAATCTGGGTTTTTGCCACTCCAATACTGGTTAGCAATTGTACCTTGTACTCCATAATATCCTCCTTGATATAAAATTATATCACCAATATCAGGGACTACATTTGCATCAACTAAATCATCTCTTAAGAAATAAAAATCAATGGATTGTTCAAATTGTATACCTTCTGCATTTTCAGGTTGTTCTTGGGGTCCTCTATTAATTAAACAATTAAATAAGAAAGGACCATTATAAAATTTTTCTGCAGCAGCTTCACCGTATATGTTTACTTTAGTTTCTTCTAATTTAAATTGATAGAAAGCAGCTTGTTGGGTAATAACATTACCCATAACTTCTCTATTCAAGTGTCTTACTAGAGAGACATCTCTCTGTCTTGCGAACATTGCCATATTATCCTATATAAATTACTCTTGGAACTTGATCCAATTCTTTTATAACCGCATCTGTTTCTCTAGCTTTTCTTTCTAACATATTAGCACGTGATGTTTCATCAAAATATGCTCTTAATCTTTCTAATAATGCTGTTTTTTCAGCTGTTGCTGCTGATAGTAAATCGGCTTGATTTAGTGTCATGTCAGCATTAGGAATTGGTACGGTACTATATTTACCACGAACATACCCTAAGATTTCTTTACATATAGCTAATGTCATTTCAAATATCCATTGTCTACCAACTGAATTTATTAAGGAATAAATTGGGTTTTGGTAAGGCATGTTAGATACATTAGTAATTAAACCTTCAGCACATTCTACTGATGATTCAATTCTTTCTTGTGTTTTAATGTATTCAAACCATAAACTACCACAACTGCTATTAAAATCAAAACCATTAAATGGTCCAGGAATGGGGAATATTCGTATCACATTGTTATGTACTTCAAAACTATAATTAGACATTCTAACTTGTTGATTCATTTCAATGGATTGAATCACTTGCATATCATAATGAAGTGGCATCATTAAAAACCCACCTGAACCTCCAAATCCACCCATTTCCATTAATCCTGCTGCTGCAACACCACCAAATCCAAACCCATCAAAAGGGGCTAGGTATCTAGCTGAAGCAGGTACTGGTTCTTGGAAAAATATTCTTTTTATTTCTATACTACCTGTTATTCCTTGGTCTTTAGCCCAAACTTTTAAATCATAATCTTGCACACTAGAAGATAGTGGGATAGAACCTTGATACCAAGTAACGTTTCCACCTACTCCTGCTTCTTCTCCATACTGTTCAGAAAGCCTAATAATGGTTTCAAAATTGGGAGAAACTATAGTTTCAGTTAAATCCAAATTAGCATAGGGTAGTCCTGTAAGGTCTAATACATTTTCTCGAATTAGGTAGGCGTATAACTCATTTCCATAAATAGTAATTGCTTCTTCAAATGCCGTAAACATAGAAGAAGTTTGAAGTTCTACATCCATTAAGGGGTAACCTAAACGAGTAGTTATAAACTTTGATACTTTTATACAATCTTCTTGAAATTCAACATCATTATTATAAAATCCAAAGGCAGTTGAATTAGGACTCCATAAAGGATTACCATCATAAATTGGAATATTCATATTATATATATTTTATTATAAATATAAAAAAGAGGGACTCAAATTGAGTCCCTATAATTTTATTTAAAATAAATGTTTTTTACCCATTAAATACCATTAAATATTTAGATCCTGAAGCATTACCTGCACCACTACCTGATAGCCATAATGAACCAGTTACTAATGGTTCAGTTGTAGGTAAACCTGTAAAAATTACTGATCCTGTTTGATTTAAAGATCCAGTTATTGTAACACTACCTGTTACTTCAAAACTACCACTTACTGAATGTGAACCTGTAAAGTGTCTAAAGTTATTATCTAATTCTTCAATTGTTAGAGCGGAACCTTTACCGCCTGAGCCTGTTCTAAATGTTAATGCCATTTTTATTAAATTTATTTTATTATAAATATTAAGAAGAACCTACAAGGTACTCTATCCTAACATCTGCGTTATTTGCTTTTGCTTTTATACTATATAATGATGAAAATGATGAATAATATTGGATATCTACATACCCATCTACTACATAATCATAATAATTACTGCTTTCAAATTGTGCATTTGATAACATCATTGATTTTCCTGGATCTATTTTAAATACACCTTCATCTCCTGATCCTACATTACCTGTATTAGGTGATTGGGCATCTGGGCTATCTTGGATTAAATATAAGGATAGATAATTGGTACAATCTAGATTAGTGACTCTTAAATATTTAACAGTATCTCTTACGAATGATCCAGCTACTTGAGATGCTTCATCATCTACAAATCTTAAAATTTCAACTCCGGTACCCTCCCAATGTGAAGAAATTGTATCTATTCTTCTTACTAATTGGTTTACATTTGAAATTTTTATATTATTAGTTGCTACTTCTTCATTACCATTTGGTAAAGTAATACTTTCTTTAATAAATACATCTAATGATCCGGTAGAGGTACATAATGCCATAATTCTATTTTGTTATAAATATGAAATTAATTCTTACTATTATAAATATATGAACCAGAAGTAGTAATACTTACTCCTTTATCAACAGCATCATTATAATAGTTTAATAAATCTTCAACTATCTCATTTCTATGGTTAGTAGTTAGAGTAATTGCTTCTAAATTTTTAATTTTTCTAGCAGCAGTATATAAGAATTTAAAACCAGAATCTGATTTTTTCTTTAAATCTGTTTGTTGAGCATCACCACATACCATCATTTTGCTTCTTAACCCTAAACGAGAAGTAATCATTTCCATTTGTTGGTGGGTTACATTTTGTGCTTCATCTACTATAATCATTGAATCTAAAAATGTTCTACCTCTCATAAAGGATACTGGTACTATTTCTATTTTACCGTCTTCAATAAGTTTTTCAATTTTAGCTTTATCATACAATTGGAAAAAGTTTTGGTAAATAGGTTGAACCCAGGGATCCATTTTTTCTCTTAAATCACCAGGTAAAAAACCTATTTCTTCTTTTGATACTGTAGGTCTGGTTATTATTATTTTATCATACTGTCTTCGTAATAGCCCATCTAGAGCAACATTACATGCTAGTAATGTTTTTCCACTACCTGCACTACCTCCTAAAAGGGTGATGGTATTATTAAGGATTGCTTGTTTAGCTTCTTTTTGTTCTTCATTAAGTTGGAGTTTGAACTTAATTGGGTTTTTAGGAACTCTCTTAGGACGATATACATCGTCCGTATGGTGTTTGCTTGCCATAAATTCTTGAAATTAGGGGTTATGTTATCCGTGAATGTAACCGTTGTAAATACGTTAAAAGACAGTAAATTATTGATATAGCTATATAATGAGATAAATATAGTTTGGGTATAACGCAT
>Ga0115102_10212095_pt1 | contig 24753 bp, 16 predicted proteins | sample MBTome_5_FD_89644 | JGI IMG/M metagenome (GOLD analysis project Ga0115102, IMG submission 89644) | Marine eukaryotic communities from Pacific Ocean to study complex ecological interactions - MBTS_5May14_M2_3um Metatranscriptome... | ecosystem: Environmental > Aquatic > Marine > Oceanic | place... | reverse complement strand
TCTAGTTGCTACTGTATTTTGTTCAAATACTAAGTTTCTAGCTTGATCTCCTAAGAACTTCTTAAGCTCGATTAATAATCTTCTTACGTTTACTCTATCTAAAGCTGATGCTTTAGTCTGTAAAGTCTTTTGTCCAAATACTGCAATACCTTGTCCAGGGAAAGTAGCAATTGGGTTAACTTTACCATCATACAATAAGTCTCTTTGACCTCTTGTTAGTTTTTGTTCTGCTTGAATTACTCCTACGATTCCACCTCTTACTAATCCAGCTGGTGCGAACCATGGTGCTGAACTATTATCTGTAAATGCATATACTCCTGGTATTACACAAGAAGAAGGAACGAATAAATTTCTACCTGTTGCAGATACTACTTGAACCCATGGCCAATAAGATGCTGCGTATGAACTATTTAATGATGTTGCTGTTCCTGTTACGGAATTTACTGTGGATCCGTGATTATCTAAATCTACTACGGCAATACAGTCACCTCTAGATTCCGCTAGTGTTATTACACTGTTTAATACTCCTGCTTGATCTGCGTTTTTGTAGATTAAACCTGGTGTTGATATAATATTGAAAATATATTCATCTTTATTATCTAAAATAGAAACTGCATCTGTATAATTACCTGATGTTAATCCTTGTGAGTTTGTATTAGATATAGCACCGAAATAGTTTGCTGCGGCAACAGCATTTTCTCCAGTTGCTCCATGGAAAGATCCAGACTCTACTTTTGGAAGAGATCCAGAATAAGAAGTTCCTGCTCCATTTACTCCTACTGATATACCGTCGTTAAGAAGGTACTGAGTAGTTTGAGAACCAACTGATGCTACATATATAAAGTTAGATTTATTTACATAATCACCAAAGGTTTTAATATAGGTCTTACTTCCGTCTGTAGCTTTAGACTTATATTGAGTTCCAATTACTGTTTCAATGTAATTAGAAGAATCAGGGTCTAGTGAAATGTTGTTGAACGTTTCTAAGATAACTTTATTACTATGGCTATCGTCTCCTCTTCTTACTAGAAGAGTAAATGTACCTTTTTTGTTATCTACGTTTTGTACTTCCCATCTAATGTTGTCTCTTGATCCAGAGGATAATACTCCGCCGCTACCAGCAATCTCTACTCCAGGAACTGTTACTCCTGTTGAAGCATTAAATATTGCCCCTTTCCCTAGTGTCTTAAGAACAAAAGGTTGTACACTTCCATTTGCTGATGATGAAACGTGTGTGGTAGTTGCGGTTGTAAATGATCCTGTTACTACTCTGGTTACTAATACTGAGCCTCCTCCTTGTTGGAAGTAGTTTTTAACTCCAATTGAAGTTAAGAATTCTTGTTTAGTTGATCCAGAAGTAAATGTCTCTCCGAACTTTCTAGCGTACTCATTATAAGAAGTAACAATAGTAGGTTCCTCTACTGGTCCTTTCACTGTTGGTCCGATGATTGCTGCACCAGCTTCTACAGGAGCAGGGGAGATAAAAGGGATGTCATTTTCTCTCGCAAATACACCTGGGGAGATGATTGATTCTGCCATGTTGGTCTATTTTATTTTTAATTTATTATAAATATCATTCAGGAATGTAAAACAGTACAGTAAAAATAAGTTTTACTTCTCCTATATAAATAGGAAAGGAGGATGTAAAACCCTCCTTCCTTTTAAGTATGTAAAAGTTTTTTCTTATTTTGCTTCTACAACCTCTGGTTTTTCTACATCTTCTGAGGATTCTTCCTCAGATTTTGGTGCAGGAATGAACTCACCAGCTTGTAAGTCAATAGAACCAATACCGTAAGTATCCTCTAACGATTTTACTAAATCAGTTTCTGATTGTCTTAGATCAGCTAAAAATGCTTCTGCTTTGTCTTTTCTTTCCTCAAGATTAATTTCTGCTAAAGAAATCGTTCCTAATTCCTGAACCAATGCAGCATTCTTCTGCTGAAGTTCTTGTAACTGGTCAAGCTCCTCTTGAGCTAACTTTTGATTTGCCATAATTTTTAATTTTAATTAATCGATTAATATATTGTAATATAAGAATAAATATCTTACAAAACAACTTTAGTTTAATTTTTTTACTACTGTTGGAGGATTTACTATATCTGCTAAACTTTTTGAAACGCAAGATTTAAGATAGTTAATAGGGTCTTCAAAAGGACTGTTATTATTGATAGATTCAGTTACCCAACCAAGAACCGTATCACTATCTAAACTATCAAAACTAGCAAATGAAGATAAGTTATCTGTATTCATAGTAATCGTATCACTGTGAATGTATTTTTGCGACATTTCTTCTTCACCATCTGAACATACTAAGCTATACCTTACGGTATGAACTACGTCAAGTTCTGTGTTAATAGGGGTTTGTATATCTGAACCTGTAGGGAAGACTTCTAATTCGTCTATAATCCATGTATATGTTACTGCCATGTTACTGTGTTTTATTGTTATAAATAGTTTAATCTTTTTTTAAATGTATACTCGCCCAGTTTTCCACTATTTTACCGTTTGGTAATTTTCTATTTTGAAATGTTATCTTCTCTACGGGGATATCTGCGTACACCCTGCATTCTTTTACTTGTTTTGTATATCTACCTTTATCTCTCTTACTATATTTAAAATCAAAATCTTCTTTAGTGCTACTCTGTAATGAATCAGATTCTTCTCCTATTGTTCTAAGTGTATCCATTAATCTATGGGCTACTCCCTGTGTGACTGGGCCTGCATTCTGTATTACCATTGAATAATCAGGTGAATATACGTTTAAGTCAAGACTTTCTAAAAGAACGTCTGCTGGGAATTTGATAGGAAGTGCTTGATGCATAATCTTTGCAGCTCCTTGTTTACTTACTTGATAAGCATGTGCACCGTAGTAGTCTATATTTAATTCTGTGTGATTTAAATATTCAGAGTATTTTCCTGTATGCGCTATTTTCCTTTCATCAGCATAGTTTGAACGTCCCCAATATATTATGTCGTAATCTGATTTTTCTATGTCGTTGTTTATTTTTTCAAGCTCACCGTTGTATATATACTTGTAGAATTTTTTAGTAAAACGTGCATCGTCTTCTAATATTAAACAGGAATTATAATTAGAGGATAAAAATGTATTGTAAGCTTTTTGATGTGTTAGAGCAGTTGCAATAATATTTCTTGTTAACAGCCCGACCGGATCTGTGAAGACGGGGAACAGTGTTTTTTGTTTAATCAAATCCGGAATTGAGGGTAATGTCTCTCCGGTTACAGCTTTTATTATTTCAAAATTTAATCCTGGTATAAACTTTAATTCTTCAAGTAATGTTTCTTTACGGATGTAATCTTGTGCTCTATTTAATATGTATATTACGTCTACTCCTAAGTTTTTCATCTAGTTGAAATATATGTATTAATTTTATTGTTTAAATATTCTACATTAATTAATTTGGAAGAATTTATACATCTATATAAGTAAGAAATACTTTTATCGTAGTTGTAACCCTCTCTATTATCTAATATACGTCTTTTTTCTACTCCATAATGTTTATAAGATAAGAAACTTTCTTTTAAATTCCAAATACCCCTATTATTTTTTTCTTCTTTAAATTTTGCTTTTTCACAAGAGTATATATTTTTATTTAATGTTTTATGTTTAATCTTTTTTTTATGTAGTAGTTCCTTTAATTGGTACTGTTCACATGCAGTAAGGTAGCCTGTGTTAATGCTATCTCCTAATAACGCTGTGAGTTCCTTTAATCTGTCTACTGTCTGTTTACCGTATTCTATTGCAAAATCTACATTAGGTAAGTATAAGAAACTTACATTAGCTGCTTTGTTTTGTATAAACTCAATTGGACTTGTTAATTGTTTATTGTACTCATCATCCGGTTTAATATACCATCGACTCATATCTTCATCGTAACTATAAATAATTTCATCTTTGAGTATTTCGTCTACATTTTTAAATATCAAAAAATCATGATCTATAATTAACATAGGATTTTTAGTCTGTGATATTACTTTTGGTTTACATCCAGCCCATAGTACTTTTCTATTTACCTTATCTGTATAGTCTAAAATTTTTACTTTGTTCCATAAGTAAGTGATATCTAACTTAAAAAACTTTTCATATGTGAGTTCGTCTAGGTATAAAACCGTAGTATGTTTTGGGTGGTATTTTTTCCAAAGACATACAGAAGCAATTAAGAGTGTTATATTTAATTTACTGTAGAATGAATCAAAACCGGTTACATTTTCATATACCCACTTTACCTGCATAAACCTTATTTATATTTCGATAATACTACCAGAAGGTACCTGTTCTGCTAATGTACTACTAAGATGCTGGTAACATTGAGCTAATATACTCCCTGACCTAGCTAAATCTAATGGGTGTTTTTGTTCTGTTGATTGACTTACTATACTAAAGTCTTGCCATTTTACCATTTCCTGTTTCACCACTTCATTCCCGTCATCATCAAAGTCTGTTACTTCGATTGATGCGGACAGGAGAGCTGTACCATAATGATCTACGGTTATTTCTTGTAAAGCTCCTGAAAGTGGTAGTGTATATATGTCTTGTAGTTCAAAATCACTTTCAAAGCTTCCTGATTCAAAGCTCATACTGATATGTGGTACTGGTAGCATAGAGCTAGGTAGTTCGTCGCCGAAGTACCTAATACGTGATATTTCTGCTTCTAAATCATTTTTAAATAAAATAGGATTGTACTCTACTAGACCTGCATATGGCATATACTTTATATATTCAATTCTTATATACGAGCTAGTTGTTGCTCCTGCTACTGTATTTAAAATTCCGTCTAGTCTGATTGCCATTTTGTGCTCTTTTATATAAATATAAGAAAAAATATTCTAAAATCCAAATCTTGCTTTATATGATTTATAATTTAATTTGACTTGGTCTGCAGATAATTCTTGATTGTATAACCTAGTAATGGGTATTTTTCCGTCAAGATAATTAGTACTTCTACGTCCTATATGCCTAGTAGCTGATCCATTTTTTATGCCGCCAGTCATTCCAGATGCTGTTGTTGTAAATTGAAGTTCTCCGTTTAAGTACCCTTTTATTGATCCGTTATTAAAGGTAAATAGTACGTGGTACCATATATTAGCATCTACTACCCCAGTTTGCGAACCTGTGGTTCTACCGCCGTTACCGTCAAACCAAGATCCATTATCTTTCGCTATATCTATACCAATTTTATCGTAGTATTGAGCAATCCAAACTGAGCTTTCTTGTATGTATAGTTGCCTGTATGTACCAGTGTCGTCGTCATGAGTTACATCAAATTTTACTACAAACTCCCAGCTTGCTGCTGTATCTCCTTGATGAGGGTTATCATCTAAAGGTATAAAATCATCTGTTCCGTCAAATTCTGTAAATCCTGAGCTATCGAATGAAAGATTTTCGATGTTAATATCGTAATTTCTAGACATATCCATTAACGAAGCAGTATTTGATCTGCTTGATGTTGTTCCAGAAGAAGTATGGTCCATAAAAGCAGATGGTGAATCTGTATCTATTTCTAGTTGTACGTCAGCTATTCTAAACTGTCGACCTGCTGCGTTATGTCCTTGTCCGTACATGTAAATACTACCATAAGAATTACTTAAATCTCTATTGGTACTTATTGTAAATACTTTATAAACTCTTTGCCATTTTCCAACTACCGTATTTTTAGCTGTTACAGCATTGCCACTTCTTCCATCCCAGAAGTTATTGCTATTTGCTGTGTTTCTACTATATACTCCTGCATCTGCGTGACAGGATAAATGATTGGTCCATTGTAACCAAGAAATAACATACTTATCTCCATGTGATAGCCCATAACTAGACCAGGCATTCATTCCAAGACCGTAGGACTTAGCTTTCCATTGACTATCTACAGCATTCATAACTACAACTGGTTTTTTTAATATAGGGTCTAATTGCCAATGTGCGTGATGTGTATTTTGCCAGTTTCCCACTCCTGTATTAACATATCCTGTTATATCACCACCTTGAGCATTATAAGCTCTAATTGCAGTAGGGTGGTTATAATTCCAATCTCCAGAATTTGTTGCTGAATAAGATGTGTAACTATCCTGTGCTACTGCATTTTGGTGAGCTACATAATTTATGCTAGGTCTCCCTCTATAGAATCTACTTAGTCCACGACCAGGTTTTTGTCCTTTTCTATTATGAGGTCTAAATTTATCAAAATTTGGATTTGTACTTGGGAATTCTCCTGTATCGTATGCAAAGATTAATCCGCTTTTACTTATATGTGGTCCTGAATACATTATGTTCTATTTTTATAAGCGTTATGATTTCTTTTTACTTCTAAGCTGGTTAGTCCTCTATTATAAATTTTAAATAATGAAATGTTTCCGTATAGGTTGTAACCACCGTTGGTATAAGCTCCAATATATAAAAGACTATTGTTACTCAAACTATACCCTGTGGTTGTTCCTGTCATTGTGCCTGCAATTCCATTTATGTATATCTGTATAGTTCCATTAGAATAAGTTACTGCTAAATGGTTATATTGATTTTGAATGACCGGGGTTGTTGTACCGACTACTCCACCATGTAAGTATACATTATAACTGCTACTATTTAAATACGCGTCTACGGATACAGAATTATTATTATTACACCATAATCTATTATTACCGGTAGAGTTTGTTGGTTTGAATACCATTTCTAACGTGCCATTTCCACCAATTGCTAAATTTAAATTATTAACATTAGGCTGTAGAGTAAAGTAATCATCAGAACCATCAAAAATGAATGCACCTGATTTACCTTCTATCGGAAGATGAATATTCATTTTAGCATACGCACTACTTAAATTCTCTCTTATATAATGATGTGTGTGAGGTTTTCCAATTTTACCTAAAAGTACGTATTCCGGTCTATTAACTCCTATATGACTATCAGGTAAACCAATAGACTGCAGTATGGCTAAAGTTGTTGAGTCATTGTCGTTATTTTCAGCAGCATGAGATCCTATAATAACATGTAAAGCATCTGGAAATTCTGAGTTTATTTTATTAAAGTCTTGTTGGAACTTTAAATGTTGATCTGGCTGTCCATCGTAAGTATCGTAACAATGGCCGGAGATTCTCTCTCCATTAAAGTAAGAACTAGCTAACCAAGTTTCAGAATCTTCTAAATATACAAAGTACCCCATATCCCTAGACATGTTATACAGTTTTCCGCTGGTTGTATTATTATAACCTGCGGTTATTCCTTGTCTATTAGCAGGAGAGTAGTTACCTTCCGGATAGGTTATACCTATCATAGTAAATGGATTCCCTCCTGTAGATGTAATCATTGTGCCTATATCGTATTCATTAGAATGAACTAAATCAATAATTTTTCTATCTCCAGAATTAGCGAAAGTACCTTTACCTCTTATTGGGGAATAGGAATCTATTGCAAAGATTAAACCGTCTCTTACTATATTAGCTCCTGTTGCAACTCCCATTAGTTTTTATTTTTTTCTACTTCAACTATATTCCAACAATCTAAAGCTCTCATTTGAGTTTCGTACCCATCTAAAAAATCATCAGCAAATGTATCGTCATAATATTCATTACCGCTATGCCATATTGTATTACCGTGTAAATCCTCAACTCTACGGGTACATACATTATTGTCTATACTTAGTATAAGTTTCATCTCTTTTAATTGTGTAGCCATAATTTTTATTTTATATAAACTGCTCCATAAGCGTGATTATCTGTGGATGAACCTTGGTAATATGGTCCGTCTACATGTCCTCCACCTGCAAAATAGTTTCCGTTCCAGCAGGAAGAGTACCACCAAGGATTATTATTATAGTAAGAAGAACAACTTCCTCCATTACTATCTTGATCGTTATCGTATGTTGATAACGGGTTTTGACTAGTAGCATGAGAATACATTCCCGGTGTTGTTCCTCCTACTTGGTTCGATATATTACCTGCTCCAGAAAAAGCGTATTCACTGCTGAATCCGGTTGCTGTCCAGAAAGATCTTTTAGTATGTGAACTTGTAGCATTTAATGTAACTGCAGATCCTGCTACAAATTGAGTAATGCTCATTACATTAGCAGTTTTTCTCCCAGCTAGTTCTAACCAGTATCTGCAACCTAACCAGGCGTTTAGATTAGACAAACCTAAATTCTTTATTTGACGTTGACCTGTTACTGTAGTATTGGTTGCATCGTCTGTTCCGTCTGTTCTATAGTTAACACTATTTACAGCATCCAGGTATTTAAGATTATTCATACCAGCAGTGTACCTTCTATTCGCTAATACCATTATCCATCCTCCGCCGTCGTAGTCTTGATCAACATATACAATTACAGGTCCATGGCTTGTTTGTATTTTATAAAAGCCGGATGGTCCTTGTATTTCAGCTGCGCTGTTGTATATTGGTCCTCTGTTTATACCCATTATGCATTTTTTTGTAACTTATTAACTAAATCTTTCAATTCATCAATTTGTGTTTGTTGCTCTTTTACTGCCTCGATTAGTAATGCTGTAAGTTTATCGTATTTAACTGCTTTGTAACCAGTCTTTTCTCTAGTTTCTACAATTTCAGGAAGTACTTCTTCTACTTCTTGTGCTATTACTCCTATATCTGCTCCTCTATGATGTTGAAATTTTCTCTCTTCTTCTTCTTTAGTTAATTTTCTCCAATCAAAAGTCACACCGTTTAGTTTCTTTATCTTTTCTAAAGGTTTTTCTATCGGTTTAATGTTCTCTTTTAATCTTCTATCTGAAGATGAATATGCAATTATATCAGCAGTAGCATGTATAGTACCGTTAACATATAAGTTATGTTCAGATGTATGACTAGGCTGACCGACGTAGTAAGATGCTTGTGCTGATCCACCGTCTAACATTAAACTTCCATAATATACACTAAATTTACCGCCGCCGTAAGCGTTCGTAATGCGGTACCCAGGACCAACGGTCCAGAATCCATCATACCCCATTGCAGCTCTAGCTGTTCCATTGTTACACCATACCGCTTGATGGCTACCTGCCATTGTTCCTCCTGTAGAGTTATTAGTATGTTTATATGCTAATCCGTATAAATTACCAAAGTTAGTTCCAGCTGAATGGTTTTTGTATGATGTACCCATTGACCAAATATGGTCTGTTTTAGTAGAGTCATAAGTTCCAAAGATACCTTCATCTCTTGCTGTAGATACTAATCCACCACTAAAGGAATCATCTGCATCTGATCTAAGTAGTGATGCTCCTTCTATACCGTCTACTGTATCTGCGTTTAACCCTGATCCTGCTCCGTGATTTCTATCTGTCCAATGTTTAGACCAAGGAGTAAATGATCCAGTAACATTACCTCCAGACCCACCTGATACAGTTCTACTATAAAAGTTTTCATTATAATATGACTGTGCTATTTGAAAACCATGTTGGTTACTTGCATTACTGTGACGTACATTAATCATATTATGCCAATTAGTACCTGGCATATTTGCTGCAGAACTACCTTGGTAGAATCCTGAAGGAAGAAACTGGTTAAAGTCACTTACGTTAGTTATATGGTTAACACCTTCATATCCTGTTGATGCTTGACTGAGGAAGTAGCTTGATGCTTGACCTCCAAATGTACTTGCTGCTGCTGCTGTATCTGCCTGTACTGCATGAGATGCAGAAGTAGCTGATGTTGCGGATGTAGCACTTGTAGCACTTGTAGCAGTTCCAGCTGCATCGGCATATTCAGAATGAGATGCAGAAGTAGCTGATGTTGCTGATGTTGCGTTTCCTGTTACGTTACCTGTTACGTTTCCTTGGAATGCTCCATTGTTATCAATGTATGATTTATCAGACCCATCTCTACGGAATTGAACAATTCTATTTGAAGAAGAATCTGCAACTATATACCATCTGTTTGAATGGTACTGTATTTTACCATTAGCGCCTGGATTACCTGTCCATGTTGATGTAGCGGCTGAAAGTATTGAAGAGTTTGTTATTGTTATTGCTCCATGTCCTCCAGTAAAACTAATCGGACTAGCTGCCGTATCTGCTGCATCTGCTCTTAAGAATTGACTTGAATCAATACCATCTAACAACATAGCATTAGAAGCAGTAGTTGCTGTTCCTGCTAATGTTCCTATAATTGAACCTGTAACAGTTAATCCTTCTGAGATGTTTAGTACACCGTCAAATGAAGATGTTCCACTTGCATTCACACTTAAGATAGGTATACCTGATATATCTGATACGTTCAGTAGATCTCCTGTTAAATCATCTGTTATCGAGAATAATTGACCTTGTGAACCTTGTATATCAAAGACTGTTGAACCAGACCCGTATACATATAGAGGAGTACTGCTTGGATTAATTACTGTTTCTCCTTCACCTATAGATATTGATTTAGCAACATTTAATCTACCATCAGCGGTAACTGCCATTGCACCTTGGTTATCATTATGAGTATCTTTACCCCACCAGAATCCTCTAGCATTATTATTATTTTGCATGAATGATATTGCATATTCATCACCAGTCCCAGACGAGTTACCTAAATGTCCAAAATCATATCCACTCTTAAATCCTATTGCGTAATTGGTGTCAGTATCCCATAATCTAATTTTAGATCTTGTCTGTCCTGTATTAGTTGCAACCCAAGAACCAAATCTTCCGTTTCCTCCTGAGTGTATGGTACCTTCTACATATAGACCGTTAGTATTCATTGCAGTTGTTGCAACATTTGCTCCTATTGTTGCTCCTCCATGAACATGTAGCTTTTTACCTGCAACGTTGGATCCTCCTCCGCCAATTGCAAAGGTTTGATGTATTCCATTATGCCATATGTAATCTGCTCCTGCAGTGGCATTATCATTAAATCCAATTCCCGTCCAGGAAGATGGTGAAGTTAATAACAATTGGTTATCGTTTGTATTGTTAATTGTTAATACCCCCGACATTGTATCACTTTCATTACTTCTTAAGAAGTTTGCTGAGTCTATACCGTCTAATAACATCGCATTAGAAGCAGTAGTTGCAGTAGCTGCAGAGCTTACCGCCATTGAGCTGGTAAGGTTAGCAGTTATTATACGGTTACCAAAAGTGTAACTTGTATTAGTATCTGCCTCTAACTGTAATGGATGTGCTCCGTCCCAACCGGTGAGTCCATCATTATTACCGCTATCATCTCTATCGGCGAGTACATAAAAATTATTACTATTTACATGTACAAAGAAGTCATCTGCTCCAGAGGTTGTATCTGCAAATCCTAAAGTTGGTGATTCTTCTTTTATTACTACACCACCGGTAAAAGTCTTGTTCCCTGCAATAGTTTGATTACCTGTTGTATATACTCCATTAGCAACAGATACTGCTTGACCTGAAGCGGTTGTTAGTACTGCATCTCCGTTTACTAATATAGATTTATTAAAGTAAAAAGAAGGTCTGTCAGTGTATATATGCCCGTGGGAGTTGTTCATAGCACCAATCTGTATGTACCCATTAGGTGTGTTTATTGTCCAGTATCCACTGGTACCGCTTGATGGAGTTAATGAGTAAGATGAATTATCAACATCTACAAAGTTTGTTGCTTTAATATCTCCTACAATATGTAATTTAGCAGAAGGTGTTGCTGTTCCAATTCCTACTAAACTTCCTGTGACTACAAGAGTGTTTGTATTATAATCACCCAATGTAACAGTTGAATCAGATTCTACCTCTAGTAAAGGAGTACCCGATATGTCACTGACTGAGAATAAAGAACCAGATAGAGAATCTGTGATTGAAAATAATTGACCTTGAGACCCATTAACTTCAAAAACTGTTGAGCCAGAACCATAAACTTCTAGTTTGCTATTCGGAGTTGATGTTCCTATTCCGACGTTACCGTTAGATCCAGTTATAAATATATCATTTGCTGTAGTATCTCTTCCAATTCTAATTGAACGTGTGCTTGAGTTAGAACCGAATACTGTAATGCCGCTTATATCTTTTATTACAGCGGTTCCACCTTGTACAAATGAAGTAGCATATATACCTCCATTAACTTCTAACTTTTGGGAAGGTGTTTGTGTACCAATACCAAGTTTACCATCAGCAGTAAGATTCATTAAGTTATCTGATCCCCAATGTCCGAAAGTTAATATATTAGTATTACTAGCATCTGCTTTCCATTTGTATCCGATATAACCTGAGTTTTTAGTGTTTCCTGTTTTACCTACTAGTAAAATGTTGTTCTGATTTGCAGTTAAATTAGCACCTAAAGCCTCTATTGAATGTATAAAAGTTGCTGTACTAGGATTATCTATTTGTAATGTTGCATTGTTACTTGTTCCTGCTGAAGTAAGAACTAAATCCCCGGTCATTGTATCACCACCTACTGCTACAGATCCTGTTGAATCTATACCATCTAATAACATAGCATTGGAGGCAGTAACTGCAGTTTGTGCTGTTTGGGCTGCTAAACCAGAAGTTGGTCCATCATTACCTGATGTCCATATTGTGTTGTTGTTGTGTTTTAGATTACTTGAACCATTAGTTTTAAATGCAATACCGTCGTTAGAATCATTTTGAGATTCTATAACCAATACAGATCCGGCGAAACCTTCAGCTGCTGTAGTATGGTATATACTTGCATTATCAGAAAAGTCTGTAGTTCCTTCTTTATCAAACCCTGTAAACTTAATTGCTCTGGATTGATTGTTGGTGGTTAAGTCTCCTTCAAGTTTAATATCTCCATAAAAACTTGTTTCTCCATTAACTGCTTCTGTTACGTCTACTACTGTGCTGCTTGCTAAATACCAGGTAAATACATCTCCACCACTTCCTCCTGTGACATATACATGACCGCCGCCGCTAAATGTACCACTGTCTCCACAATGTGAAACTCTAGCATACCATTCCCATTTTCCAGTACCTGCTGTATTTGTTAACCAGTAAGATGTACTGTTACTACCCTGTGCATTTTCAGCAATCACTAGAGAATATCCAGTAGCTAATTTTGCTTGAAATATTTGAACAAATGTATGATTGTCTTGAGAAGGAATTGGTTGTATAAACCCTCCACGGCCTGGTGATGTTGAGTTACCGTTATGTACTATTTTAACTACTTGACCTGAACTGTTTGGTGCTGCAGCACCTAAAGTAGTTGAATCCGCTTCTCTTGTTATTGCTACTCCAGTCCCACCGGCATTATTATAAACCGATATACCATTAATTGACCTATTAAAGTCTTCGTCTGGGTATAATTTTCTCCCGCTGCCTCTAATAGCAGATACTATTGGGTTCCAAGGACCTCTTTCTGTTGAACTGCTTGGCATATCTAGTAGCTTTTTACCGTCTACTATCAAGCTTCCTAATGCTATACTTCCAGCAGATGTTGCATATCCTGCATTATCTGCATATTCAGAATGTGATGCAGAAGTAGCTGTTGCTGCTGTTTGTGCTGCTAAACCAGAAGTTGGTCCATCATTTCCTTGATGCCAGATTGTATTGCCGCCGTAAGTTAATGCTCCTGTTCCGTCTCTACCTAATGCCGTGTCATCACTGCTACCGAATACTAAGTAACCTTTTGTAGCATCTTGACCACCGGTTAATTGTATGGTATTCGCAACGTTAGTATCTCCAAACCAAGCATCATCTCCAATTTTTATATTTGTACCATTACCATTATTAGTAGTAATTAACTGATCTACTGTTAAGTCACCTGTTTTAGTTTGTGCTGTACCACCGGTATTGAGAAAATACGAACTATCGGCACCATCTAATAGCATAGCATTAGAAGCTGTTGTAGCTGTTCCTGTTGTGTCTTGATTCCAAGTTGGTATAGTTCCAGTTAGGTTGGTGTAATCCATTTGACCAATCTCGGCATAAGTAGGAACGTGACCTTCGTGGTATATTTCGTTAGTTAAGTGCTTTATAGTGGTATGACCTTCATTAAATGTAGTTATATTGGTAACTGTAGGCGAGTCATAAAAAACAGTTGTTGCGCCTCCAGAAGTTGGATTGCTATTCTGTGTTCCATGACCGTATGTTTTTATGTTTATTTTCCATTGACTATAATGCGATGCTTCAGCATAAAGATCTACATAGTAAGTGTCTTGACTTGAATGATCCCAACCTGCATCTACAGGGGTACCTAAAATAAATCTAAACCTACCAACCATTGGACCTGACGCTTCTTTTAGATATAGATCCATCATGTTAGCTTGAGATCCAGCACCGCCATAATCTCCCATTAACCTATATCTAAGGTGACCTGATTCGTAGCCTTCTGCTGTAACATTAAATTCTATGTTTTGCCAGTTACCATCCCAGTGAGCAGGGCATCCATATAGTCTACCTATGTGATACCTTTTTGCTTGAGTACTTGATGCATCAATATTGTCGTACGTATGAAACGCTTGTGCATGATCAATTCGTGCTAAAGTAAAACCGTTTAATTGATCTGAATTTACTGCATGAGAAGCTGAAGTTGCGGATGTAGCACTTGTAGCACTTGTAGCAGTTCCAGCTGCATCGGCATATTCAGAATGTGATGCAGATGTAGCACTTGTAGCTGTTGCTGCTGTTTGGGCTGCTAAACCAGAAGTTGGTCCATCATTACCGGCAGTCCAAATTTTGGATCCTTGCCATTTTGCATCTTGACCAGCTTCTAATTCTAAGATATCTGCTGTTGTTCCTCCTCCTGAGCTTCTTACAACAATGTCGAATTTACCTGTTGCATTTCCTGAAGTATTTGGTGCTTTGTATGTTTTAAAGTATGCTCTATGATGTAGTCCGTCTGTATCGTTTTGTTGGAAACCTATTTGTATTCTACCTCCAGATGTTGAATTCGAAAATTTAAGCATTTCAGCTGTTCCTGCAGCATACGATATTTCATCTGCTGTGTTACTTCTTAAGAATGCTGATGAATCTATACCGTCTAATAACATTGCATTAGAGGCAGTAGTTGCTGTTCCTGTTGTGTTTTGATTCCATGTAGGAACTGTTCCTGTAACTGAAAGATCTCCTAGTATATTTAAAGATCCTGTAAAGTTGTGGTTATCATCTGAGGTATCTCCAAATTTAGTTGAACCTGATTCATATATTACAGAAGCAGAAATAAATTCAGTATGAAATTCTTGTGCTGTTAAAGTTCCTGCTACTGTTACATTACCTGTGAATGCTGCATCTCCATTTTCTATCGTCAACCAATTAACTGAATTTGCTCCTGTGTTATCGCTTGCATTAAATAGAAAAGCCTTATTTCCTGTAGTACTGGACCAAATATCAAAAATTGATTCATGATTACCAGTAGTTTCATCCTGTCTAAAAACTATTCTATTTGCTCTATCTGTAACTTTAAATCCAACATACTCACCGCTATTTCTTCCGAACCTTACATTCGGAGTTGTTGAAGCATCTGTTGTTTTAACCAGTAGCCCTACATCTCCTGCTCCTATTGTAATATCTAAATTATTATCTATAGTTACAGCACCATTAAAATAACTTGTACCGTCATTATAAAAATCATATGAAGCATGGGGAGCGGTAGATTTTACAGCAAATTTTCCTGTAGCATTTCCTGATGCCATGCTTACCCTATTTGCAAATGATGCATTTAAGTTAGGAGTAATTGTAAGCGGTACAGCTTCAGAATTATAAGGAGAACTATGAGCAGTTCCTCTATATATCTTAAATGTATTTCCTTCGTTAGAACCTCTTGAAGATATACTCCAAAATACATTATTCCAACTTGTTGCAGTGCCGGCAGTATCTCTACCGAAAAGTAGGTCTGCAGGTACATCTCCTCTAGTGTCTATTCTAACAGTTCCTCTGTTTGATAAACCAGATACATCTCCTACTCTAACTCTTTGATTAAATCTTGCATCTCCTGCAAAAGTTGCGTTTTGTGATGTGTCTAGGTGCAGTGCTCTAGTACCGCCAGACCATATATTTGTGTCTTGGTTATTATATATATTAAATGATTGTGCTGCTCCTCCGGTTTGTGTTCTAGTCGAACTATTTCTCCAAATTTCTGCTCCTCCAACGTCACTTTGTATTCTTAAGGAAGTATATGCAGCATTACCGGCATTACTATTTTTATGATCAATAAAACCTCCTGAGTTTACATTAGTGTCAAAAGTTGCAGCACCGTTTATGTCTAGACTAGTTCCTTCTATTTCTCCACCGGATATTTTTCCTGCCGCAGTTATAGTTCCAATGTAGTTTAGATCATATACTACTTCATTACCTGTGGTATTCCTGTTACCTAATGTTAAGAATCCATTTGCAGCTTTATTCATTACCTGAATGATACTTCTTACATAGAATGTACTGTGTGCTTGAAGATATCCGTAAAAATTAGCATCACCAAGTGATGTTAAGTTTCCGTGAGTAGTAACTTTCTTATCATTATCTATACTAAGTGCAGTCCATGATGACGGTAATGTTGTTCCGATAGTTTGTTCACCACTTGGAGCATTAGATTGAGCAGGAGGATTTACTACAAATTGCATTGAAGCTCCTGTAGTAGATGAATTACCTAAGAATCTTATTCCCGATACATTCCCCCAGTTTTGACTGCCATTATCAGATGCTCTTTTAAAGTTAGTTCCATCCCATCTTAGGTTTGTACCTATCCAACTGTTCCATACACCGTCTGTGCTACTCCAAAGTGATAAAGCTCTAGTATACCCATTTTGGGAGCCATGCCCTCCCACTGTGAATAATCCAGAATCTGTGTCTATTGGTTTTGATTGAAAATCATGATAAGCGGAAAGAGCAGCTCCATCTATTTGAAATCCTTGAGCACTCAAATCTCCTGTTATAGAAGCGTTTCCGGTATGTGATCCATCCCATTCTGCTGTTACTCCTGTTAAACCGCTACCGTCTCCTGTGAAAGCAGATGCTGTTATTGCGCCTGTAAACGTTACGTCATTTGAATTTCTTGGAATTGATATAACCGTATTTCCTGATGCACTATTATTATGTCTTGTAAGAACAAAGTTATTTGGAGAGCCATAATAACCAAGAGTGAAGCCGTGACTGTCGTTGTCTTCTCTAAATTTTAACACTGAGTTTTGCTCGGTATCAGTGAGTATTGAAACTGTTGTTCCTGCAACTCTACTATATGAACCAGCTGTTATATTTAAATTAGCAGTTATGTTTCCTGTGGCAGAGAAGGCACCTTCGACATCTACACTATCAGAGTCAACTCTAAAGACTCTATTCCCACCTGAATAAAGTGATAAGTTTTCGCCATTAACACCATGTGTTCTAAAATAATGTTCGGTGCCAGTACCTTTTGTACTATTGATAGTTAAAGCTCGTATAGATTCGTAATCTCCAACGAGTGTTAAAGATCCTGTTACCTCAGAGTTAGCAAGGGATTTATATCCCTTCCTTATTATAAATTCATTTGCCATATTGTTGTTCTTTTTTCACTGTCCAAAAGAGACTCATATATAAATATGTAGTTAATCTTAATACTACTCCAAGCTAGAAGAGTATTCTTGTGCTGCTGCTAAAGTATCAAACATTGCTACATCAACACTATCTTTTCTTACGAAATAATTACTATTTTCTATGTCGGATATTATATCAATCATTAGTTACGTACCATATATGTTCTTCTGCTATTTTTTCTGTTCCACTCCAACAAGTTGTTACACACCTTGTAGTATTGTATCCACTTGAATTATGTACATATGAAATAGCATGTCTACCGTAAGATCCGCTAATAACATGTTCTCCATTTCCTGGATCGTCTCCTGAGTTAGCATTTGCAAATCCTATATTATTGGCACCTGCACCCGACCAACCGTTTAGAAGTCTAGTGGTTCCTTGACTAACTCCATCTCTTAACATTTCTACATATCCATTCATTTGTCCCCAGCGTCCGCTTACGTTACCTGGTTTGAAGGCATCTTGAAATGCAATATTACTATCAAATATAAAAGAATCCTTTATATCGGTATTAGTAGAAAGACTAACACTACTTCCTGTGTTATAAGATTTAGTATGTTTCTGCCAGGTTACTCCTTTTTTTGGTAGCCAGTATTCAAAATTTACTTTGTTAACTATAGATCCCATAACACCTGCATCCGCATAAGGTGCTACTGTTCCGTCATATGAGGCATAAGAAGAAGATAAGGCAGAAGTTGAAACTTGTCCAGAACCTAAAAGACTATAAGAAGGTCCTCCAAATTGTTGGTAAACTGCTTGCCAATTCTTTCCTGACTCTGCTTTACAGTGCACTTTAGCAGCAGTTTCGTTTGGTCCATTAGGGTATAGATAGTAAATACCATCAGGTATTTGCGGAGAAACTTCTTTTAGTTCCGTAAATGTTTTACATTCTCTTCCTCTTGGTCCTGCTGCTACTCCCATATTTTATTCGGGTGTTTCTTCAGAAGTCCATTCCTCTGTTGCAAGGAGTGTCAATATGTCTGCATGTTCATATTCAGTATATGCTTCATCATATATAGAAGGTCTGCCGTAAGTACCGGCTTCAAATGATGCAGTTATAAACTGACCTTCATTTTCAAAATCTTCATAATATTCTTCGTAAGAAGCTGTTATTACATTTACTTCGTACTTTACAAATGTTTTTGACTCATCAACTGATAATCTCAATGTTTCTACTGATGATTGATGAACTTCGTTAAAATCAATAGAACCTGTAATTGTTGTAGGTATTACAAGCCATCTTCTGTTTGGAAATCTACTCATTGTTTTTAATTTTATTATAAATAGTTACATATTAAATCTATCTTTATACGCATTAAAGTTTTGTTTAACTTCTGATGCTGATAGTGCTCTGTTATATATTCTTGTTACTGGTAGTTTACCGTTTACATACCTTCTATTAGTTTGACCTGCTCCGAAGTATTGTACTTTTAATCCTGAGTATGATGTATTCCAAGAATAACTGACATGATCTCCGCCTTCAGCTTCGCCGTTTAAATACATTTGATAAGAACTTCCGTCTCCAAAGCAAGTTAGTACTGTATGGTACCAAGTATCTGCTGATAGTGTGGTAGATCCATATTTCCAAACACCGGGACTTATATTCCAAAGTGCTAATTTACTATTTAATACCGACCAGTACCAGCTATTGTAGGAAATACCAGATGAACCTATAAAATTTGCCGGTGAAGTACTGTTATTATACCCTCCTGCGACAGAATCATATTTAACTACAGATTCTACTGTCCATCCACCGGTGCCTCCATTGGTTTTAAATGTTATATCACTCCCTAACGATAAATAATCACCTGTTCCGTCTAAATCTATATGTGCATCACTATCAAACGAAGCATTAGAAACATTGATATCATATTGTTTAGTAATGTCCAGTAGTGAGTTAGTTGCTGATCTGGTTCCGGTTGTAAAAGGAGTTGGTGTAGTCCCATACTCTACTTGGAACCGTCTCCAATATACATCTGTAGTTAGTGTTGTTCCTCCTATCTGACATCTTATAACATTAATAGATGTTACTCCTGAACCTGCAGGAATCACATAAGAAAGTCTTTCCCATTTACCACTTCCAGAATGATAAGCACTAGAGTTACCCCAGTTACTTGAACCATTTCTGGTTGTGTTAGCGTTAATCCTTGCTACTCCAGATACAGTTGTTTTACACCAAACTGATAATACAATAGCAGTTGTATTACTAACTGCTCCTAATCCGTTTGTAAATTGAGTTTCCCAGTTACTACCTGGTCGTTTTTTTAATCTCCAAGCTCCTTTAAACCCTGGTCCTTCTATATTAGGATCCCAGGCTACTCCGTTGTCTGTTGCTAATGAAGTTGTATTATATAAACTAAGATCCCAGGTTGTACCATTTATATTGCTGGTACTATTACCAACAGTTAAGTCGTAGGGAGTGTCTGGGTTAGTTGGAAGCATATCACCGGTAGTTCCTAGTAAGTTAGTTGTTGGTTTACCTTGATTATGTAAATAATCAAAACTACTATTAAAAGTCGATGAATAACCTGTATCATATGCAAATGCTAAACCAGATCTTATAATATTTGAACCTCTATGTATTCCCATTTTATTAACTTAAATTAAACCTATTTTTATATATTTCATAATTACTTTTTATATCTGAAGCTGTTAATGCTTTGTTGTATATTCTAGTAATTGGCATTTGACCATCAATACGTGCTGTTCCTGATGCTGACCAAGCTCCTATCTTAGGTTGACCTGAATAATTAGTACCTGTTACACTTGATGTAGAAGTTACTTGTGTTCCGTTAATATACAATCTTACAGTTACATTATCATCTGTGGCAACTAAGTGGTACCATTCTCCTGTATTTATGGCAGTATTATATACTAAGTCATAAGCTCCGGAGGTACCGTTGTAGTGGTGTCTAATACCTAATTTTCCGCTTGGACCTTTTAAGTAAAATATCCATCCATGTAAACTACTGTAATTATTAATTATTAAACTACCTAAATTTGTATCGGAATTATGTGAGTCTAATTTTAATACTGCTTCTGCTGTATATATGTTAGGATTTGAAGGTTGAGTAAACCCTGTAACGTCTATTATATCATCTGTACCGTCAAATTCCATATTAGCTGCACTATCAAAACTCATACTGTCTAAATCTATTGTACAGTTTCTGGCTAAGTCTTTTAATGCTGTAGTGTCTGATCTTGTTCCATTTACAAATGGTGTTTCATGAGACTTTAATTCTATTTGAATATTTGAGACTTCTACGTAAGAGTCTATTCCGGATGTCCCTCCATTATACCATAAGGTAAACCCTACATGACCTGATGGTTGACTAGCTGTACCTGAATTTCCTAAAGTTCCACTCCATGTAATGTGTTCTGTAGTTGTAGTGGTTTTTTGTACTTTTTCACTAGCTGCTGAATATCCTAAGTATTGACCAGCACCGCTAGTGTTATTTGTGTGGGTGTTAGTTTGTCCCATCATTATCCAAGCAAATGTACCAGGGCTAAGATCGGGTACTTCTACTGTAGCAGAAATTGTTACGGACTGGCCTGAATATGCACGTAAGTCCCAAGTAAAAGATCTCCATCCTTGACCAGATCCAGCAGACCCGTTAAAGTTATTTACTATAAATTTAAATTTCTTTTTAGAAGAATCAAGTACATTAAAAGTTCCTCCCCATCCTCCTTGAGATGGAGAATCAGACGTATAGTTTACTGTAGGTTCTCCTAAGAAGTTACTGTAGCTAAATGTGTTATTATCTACTGTTGTTCTTCCTGTATCGAAACCTAATGCTAAATCACTTGTATGTATTCTAGGTCCTACTCCCATTACGTTTTAATTACTTTATAATTTCTAGTATTATCTTCTGCTTCTAATTCTACTGTACGAGCTGTTGCAGCTTTTTTAGTAGTAAAAGTTTCTATCGAATCTTCTTCTGTCAATTTTTCTACCCAAACTGTGTTTGAATTAAGATTGAATTGTTTTAATATTTTCCAAGCCATATCTAGATTGATTTTACTAATGTTTTAATTATCCAGTTGTCTGATGTTGTTGTTGCTCTTAGTCTCAGATCTGTACCTGAAATATCTACGGAGAGTGTTACTCCAGAAGTATCTCCAATATCTTTAGTAGAGTTATCTGTAAATTCTACATTTGTACCGTCATGGACAGCCATAACTGTTCCTGCTCTAAGATTTGTTCCATTTTTAACTACGTAATCAAAGAATGCAGCATCATGGTTGGCTTTAACAACCGTTGCTATAGTTTCTGTCCCTGTGTCTACATCGTTATTATTTTGATAAGTAATAGCAGCTGAGCTGAGTGTTAAGCTTGTTCCGTTAACATCTAAGTTAGAACCTACTTGTAATGCTCCGCTGAAGCTTGCATCACTATTATCTCTATTAATAGTAAGTACGGTAACACCAGAAGTACTATTACTATGTCTCTTAATTAATAAATTGTTAGATGAATTACCATCTGTTACAAAAGAGAACCCATAATTAACGTTATTACCGCTAAAATGTTCTGCAAGATATAAATAAGATTCTCCATTTCCACCTGTACCGCCAATTACTGCTTTAGTAACAGACCCTGCGGTAGATCCACCATGGACGTGAAATAGTTGTTTTGGTGCTGTTGTACCTATACCGACTCTACCATTGGTATTATCGATTCTCATTACCTCTCCATTAGTAGCTGAACCGAATGCTATATTTCTAGTTGAATACCCATCTATAGTTCCTACTCCTGATTCATTATGTAATCTTAATACATCTGTAGCTGAAGTACCTATGCTTATATCATTTTGTACTGATAGTTTTGCGTTAGGAGTTGAAATCCCTATACTAAAGTTTCCATTTGCTGCTTGGAACATTCCACTAGAAGTAACTGTATCGCTATCTACCCATTTAGTAATATATGTTGCGGTTCCAGATCCATTTACTCCTCCTGCATCTGATATTGATGCTAATGAAGCTGATACTGATCCCCAGTTGTCTATGGTAATATCGTCTGCATCGATATCTCCAGTTATTGTTACTCCTGTATTAGAAGTTGCCAATTTTGTATTACCTGAGTATTTTAATGATACAGCAGTATTACCGACTCCAACACCTCTAACTCCTCCTGCTACTAAAGATACGTTATCAGCAGAAGTTCTAACCATCCCTGTATTAACATCGTCGTAAAATCCGTAATCTACTTTGGCATTATTAGCTGCTGATTTTACTACTATTCTAGAACTACTCGAACTATCCCCAACTACTAAAATAGGTGAGTCTGTTCCTTGGTTAGATGTCAAATGAAAACTGGAACCTCCACCTTGCGATGAACCATCAGTATGGTAAAACGTTATATTACCTTTTTGTTGCTCAGTAGTTTGATCCGTGAACTGAATAAGTGCTCCGCCTCCGTTTGTAGAATTTTTAATAGATAATGCTGCGCCTGGTCCTTCTATTGTTGCAGATCCGCTTAAATTTAGACTCCCAGTAAAGTCGTGATTATCATCTGATGTATCTCCAAACTTAGTAGATCCTGAATCGTATATGATAGATGCACTAACAAACTCACTGTGAAACTGTTGAGCTGTAATTGTACCTTGTACAACTAAATCACCTCTCATATCTACATCACCTCCTGTATTTACTCTAAAGTAATGTCCTGAGGCATCTTCTGCTCTTATGGCATAATTAGTATCTTCTCTAATATCTAATCTAGCTCCTGCTGAGGTATTGTTTAGAAGTAGGTTACCGTCAGCATCAATTCTAACTGTTTCATCTCCAGCAGTCATTGTAGCACTATTATGGAAGGATATAATTCCAGAACCTGCAGGACCTATCATTGTTTCTGATCCTGTAGATTTTATGAATACATTTCCTCCTCTTCTTAGTACACCGTTATTCTGTATATCTCCGTCAACATCTAAAGTGTAAGAAGGTGCGCCTGTTCCTATTTTTACCTTACCTCCTCCTGCTGCTATTACAACGTTTTCATCTGTATAGTAATTTAAATGTAATACACCATAAGCAGTTGAGTTATGTAGTTTACCGTCAAGATGTCTAGCTTTAATAGAACCGTTTCCTGCTCCACCTACATTTAATAGTACTGTACTTCCGCTTGATCCTCCATCTATTAAGGTTGATCCATATACATGTAGTTTTGACCCAGGGCTAGCTGTACCAATACCTACGTTACCTCCATTATTAATATAGTTATCAGCATTATTTTCAGCATATAACTTGATTTTATTATTGTTACTAGAATCTCTTAAAATAACCAATCCATCACCAGAACTATCTGCTCCTATTTCTACAACTTTATGATTACTTGTATTCTTAGAGGAAATATAAGTTGAATTACCGTAAACCTGTAGCTTACTAGTAGGGTCGGACGTTCCTATACCTACGTCATGGCTAGCATTTATATTAATATTAGTAGCATTAACCCCAGCATTTCTACCTAAACTAAATAATCCATTTTCTGAACTAATATAACCTGTTGTATCATTATCGGATATTTGTATCGTTGCTTTATTAGTTCTACTCATGAACTTAGCAACTGGAGGAACACCGCCTTCGTGATTGACAACTAACTGCCCAGTTGCACCACTTGATAATGCTCCTATAATTACTTCTCCTGAACCTGAGATGTTCATTCTTTCAACACCACCGTTGGCATAAAACTTAGTAGCACTATTGTGGAAGAAAGCTACTTGATTTGAGTCGTTATGTATGTAGTAGGCTTGGTTACCACTAAAGTTGAGTTGATTATTACCGTACTCGGTAGAATATTCATTCGTATTAGAATGTAGTTTGCTTATCTTTAATCCTAAATAGTCTCCGTCTTGTTCTTTAAATAATTCTAAGGAAGTATCAGGTGAAGTTGTTCCTATACCAACATTACCGCTATTGTCTATAATAACTTTACTGCTTCCTCCTTGTTTAAAATTAGCTATTACTCCTGTCCCTGTTTGGTTAATTTGTAAAGCAGCTGTAGTTCTAGCACCTTCAACGTGTAGTAAAGAACCAGGATTATTAGTCCCTATACCTACGTTACCAGATGAGTTAATACGCATTTTTTCGGTATTGTTTGTACCTAAAAGTAGACTAGTGTTGTCAATAGCCATTATCTGCCTGTTAGTACCATCTAACTGTAAACTTCCGTTTAATCTTGCCCAACCATCAACGTGTAGAGGTACTGCTGGGTTTGTTAAACCTATACCTACATTCCCAGCTACTGGGTTTAGTATTAGGTCAAATTCGTTAGTAAAGGTATCCGTAGATAATTGGTAAGAAGAAGCTTCAATAGACACGTACCTATCAGCGGCGGTTGCTCCT
>Ga0115102_10279844_pt1 | contig 25929 bp, 17 predicted proteins | sample MBTome_5_FD_89644 | JGI IMG/M metagenome (GOLD analysis project Ga0115102, IMG submission 89644) | Marine eukaryotic communities from Pacific Ocean to study complex ecological interactions - MBTS_5May14_M2_3um Metatranscriptome... | ecosystem: Environmental > Aquatic > Marine > Oceanic | place... | reverse complement strand
GTTATGGCAAATTCAATTTCACACACGATTTCAAATCAAAGTCAATTCGATGAAACCCTTATGTGGGTCTCAGATCTCTACAAAGACGTTAATGGTTTCAGACCTAGAGGGTATAACTTCCAGAACTGGTCTTTCCAGGAGTTAGCTGATTTCGTTACCGACCTTATGGTTATTAATGCCAAGCAAGCAGAAGAAGAAAGAGCTTGGGAGAATAAAGCCATTAAAGATGTAATGTCTGTAGGGGCTGAAGATAAGGAGACAGCTGCTAGATGGTTAGATCAAGCCGATGCTTACTTTATGTACGGTGATGATGAATTCTATGTAGATCATATTGAGAAGTATGGATGGGTAGCTAAACAGTTAGGAACATGTTAGATATAAATCTTCGCGGCAACTTGCGCGCGTTTCGCGCGGCGGCCTACGGTATATTCCTCACCCTCACCCCCTTCTACCTATCCGCCCAACAAATATCTGTAGTTGATTATAAATCCCAAGCTGAGGTATTGGTGTTTGAAACAGAGTATAGATCACAAGCAGATGTAATTGTATATAAAACTAACTATAGGAGTCAAGCAAAAGGTAATAAAGGTATATGGTTCTACACTAAGTATGTGAGTCAAAGTGATAAAAAGGTATTTTACACTCAATATAGGTCACTTGCCGACGTAAAAGTGTACTTTACAACCTATAGATCCCAGGCTAAATGGGTAAATTTAAATAAAAAGCACTTTTTTCATTAAAATAGTTGCCTTTCTGCCTTAGATTTAATATCTTCTATATATGTTATATAATATAATTAATAAGATATAATAAAAAATATATTTAAATAAATATAATATTGAATAATATAATAATAAAATAAATAATAATAATAATTTAAAAAGGTTATCTATGTTAAATGCGGAACAAATTGGTAAAAACTACGAAAAACACTTAAAAATCATTGATACCTACTTAGGTGGACGTGCTATTGCTTGTAAAGAGATGTTAAAACATATGGAAGATAACTATGTTATGGCTCCTGCTAGTGGAAAGACATGGTATCACAATGCTTTCGCCGGTGGATATGTAGATCATGTTAATAGAGTAGTACAATATGCTGTAGAACAATCTAGATTATATGAAAAAATGGGAGGTACTTTAGATTATACTGAAGAACAATTAGTATTTGCCGCCCTCTTCCATGATTTAGGTAAGATAGGAGATGGAGATCAACCAAATTATATACCTCAGACTGATAAATGGAGACAAGATAAGCTTTCAGAGATGTATACTTATAATCCAGATCTTCAATTTATGTTAATTCCAGATAGATCTTTATTTATTTTACAGAAGTTTGGTATTAAAGTAGATCAAAAAGAGTTTTTAGGTATAAGATGTCACGATGGAGTGTTTGATAAAGCTAATGAAGCTTACTTTTTCAGTAATGTTGAATCATCTAGACAGAAAACATCGCTAATCTCAGTTTTACATACAGCAGACTTCTTAGCTTCTAAAGTAGAATACGATATGTGGAAAAGAAACGGAGGAAGTTCTAAACCTTCAGTACAGAAAACAAAATCAACAACTGGTAAGAGAGTAAATTCTTCACCAGGCTTAACTAACATGCTTAAAAACTTATAATATGAATTGGAATCCCACTACATTTTACATAATTATTACAATATTAGTTGTTTTTTCCGGAATTTTATCGTATCTTGTATTTAATCTACTTGGAAAGGTAGAAATATGAAGATATAGCAGTAGATCAAGCACAATATTTACAGAATATATCGAAACTCATTAGAGATTCACAAAAGCACCTAAAAGATCTTGACGAAAGAGAGGTCTTTAAGTCAGATGACGAGGTCGGTTACTTTTTTAAACAAATGCAAAACGTGCAAAAAGAGCTAACCAGGTATATGCTCCCAGAAAATTATGGCAAGAAAGAAAGCAAAAGCTAATTATTTTACATCAGAAACAGAAGACTACATAAAAAAATATAACGTATCTACAGATAACGATTATAGGAATGATATATTTACTAATCATATATATCTTCCTTTTTATAAGTTAGCAGAGAATATAATTCATACATTTAAATTTTACTACACTGATGTAGATAAAATAGAAGATTTAAAACATGAGATAGTTTCAATGCTATTGGAAGAGAAGATTATGAAGTTTGATCCCGATCACGGGGCAAAGGCATACTCCTATTTTGGCACTATCGTTAAGAGGTGGTTAATTAATTATAATAATAAGAATTATAAGAACCTTAAAAAGATTGGTACCTTCGACGAAATGCATGATAGCCACACTCCTTCTCCTATAGGTAATGAAGATAATGCTATTACACTTGGTACATTCTTAGATATATATGTTGGTAAAATGTATGAAGTATTAGAAGATCTATTCCCCAAAGATCAAGAAAGAAAGATAGCAGACGCTATTTTAACTATTTTCAGAACAAGACAAGACTTAGATATATTTAAAAAGAAAGCTCTATACATCTACATAAGAGAAATGACGGATTGTGAGACTCCACATTTAACAAAAGTAGTAAATAAGTTAAAAGTAGAATTTTACGAATTGTATGAAAAATATAATAATGTAGGACTTATTAGAACAAAGTTAGTTTAAATCTATTTATAAGTAAATACTTATTATGGATAGTAGTAAAGAAATATTCAAAGGAAAATCTCTATCTGACTTATTCGGTGAAATATACGACAATTCAAGAGAAACAAAAGGACAGGTTAAAGCCTTAATTGGTGAACTTAAACCACTTATAGAGAATATAGGAGATGCAACGTTAATCGTACCTATGATCAAAGAGTATATGGAAATAGGGGTAAAAAACGATGAACACCTTATCAAGCTAGCAACAGTTATACAGAGGATAGAAGCAATACAGGCAAAAGGAGATGGAGCAGAGTTATTTGATTTTGAATCTCTTCAAGACTTATTAGAAGAAAGCGAAGAAGTAAAAGAAGAAGTTCAAGACGTTAAGAACGAAAACAAAGAAGAGTAGTGACATTCATAGATTATAACTTTAGAACAAAAGGCAGTGATGGTTCTACACCTTCAAGTGCTAAATCCAAAGAAAACTTAGCACCCGCTAGAGTTATTGATATAATAATGGATGATGAACACCCAGAGTATAAAACCTACGGAGGTCCAAACAGCCTCGGGATGATTTATTACAGGTTTATTTCTCAAGAAGGTATGGATTTATCAGATGATGGAGAGTCCGAATACACTGGAACAGCATTTCCAATGAATAGTACACATAAACTATTACCTTTAAAGAACGAAATAGTACTTCTCACAACAGGTCCAGACCCGCTAGTAGATGAAGGATCAGGCGAAGGTAGAATATATTACACCACACCTTTTGCTATTTGGAATCATCCGCATCATAATGCTATCCCTGCAAAAACAGAAGAAAAACCTGAAAAGGTAAACATAGGAGATGGTATCTTACAAAACGATAAAATTGCCCCATTACAGCCTTTCGCTGGGGATACCTTAATGGAAGGAAGATTAGGTCAGTCAATAAGGTTTGCAGGTGGTATATCTACTAAATCACCATTTACAGACGACACCAATAACAGTAAACCATTAATTATTATAAGTAACGGACAGAGAGAAACAGAGAATGGCTTCAACCCTATAGTAGAAGAAATAAATGAAGATCCAGCCTCTATATATCTAACAAGCGATAATAACATTCCCCTTATTCTTGCTAATGATAAAAGAGACTCATACAATGAATCCCCTGATACCCCTAGTAATTACAAAGGTTCACAACTCTTATTTAATAGTGATAGGCTTACCTTAAATGCTAGACAGAGCGACATTCTTTTATCTAGTGCTGCTTCTATCGGTTTAAACTCTTCCACAGTAAATATAGACGGAAAAGATTATATGTGTATAGATGCAGATAAAATATACCTAGGAAAAAAAGCAAGAATAAATGAAGGAGCAAATAAGCAACCTGTAGTATTGGGACATAGAATTGAAGCATTCCTACAAGACGTTTTAGATCAGTTAATATCTATATCTAAAGCCATGGGAAAAGCTAAAACTATTAAAGGAGATCCAATCCCGACAGTAAACCTAAGAGGAGCATCCTCGCAGATAATATTTAAACAGCTTAAGAATCAATTAAACCCAAGTGGTGGTAGTACATTGAAGTCTAAGAAAACATTTGTAGAATAATGCCCTGTAGTATACCTCCATCGAATCTCGCACTCTTTATAGCTCAATTTTTAGCTAAACTAGAAGCTTTTATTATAGCAAAAGTATATGAAGAGGTAAATAAAATTATAGAAAGATTAATGGGTCAAATATGCCCTCCTGTTGAAGAGATAAAAAAGATATTAGCTATAAGAGATAACTTAGTAAACATGATTAATGGCTTAGAAAAAAAGATAGAGCCTGTAAGAAAGTTTGCTGATATATTAGATCCTCCAATTAAAGCTGGTAAAGTAACTGTTCTTGTATTAGAGCAACTTCCACTTCCAACTGCGATAGGTCTACCTCCATTAAAGGATTTCGGTGGACTTATTTCTGCTACCTCAACAGGAATGCAAAATAGATTCTCACAGCTCTTAAATATAGCCTGTCAGATTGTAGATCTACTTGCTAAAGATCAAAAAGCAATAAAAGATTTAACCGACATTAGTTTTGACGGACTAATACCAGTTAAACAAAAACTAGAAAGTATAGATATAAAACTATTTGAATGTGTAGATAAACTTCCTCAAGCTCAAAAAACAGAAGTTTTAAGTTTGATAGAAAATTTACCTTCTAATGCCGGATTAACCTCTATATCAGGAGACGGATCTGGAAAGTATTTTTATAAAAATTATGTAATAACAATTCAAGAGGATAAGAATTCTCCTGGATTTGCAAAAAAGAGGTTCGCACAAGTTGAAAACGCAAACGGAGTTGTACTAATGAAAGGACCTTCCTCGTTTAGTTCCTCTACAAGGATACTTATAGACGAAATAAAATTTAGAATTAACAATCAACTTCCATAACTTAACTATTTATTAATATGAAACTAGATCAATTACGTAAAATTATTCGTGAAGAAGTCAGATCAGCTGTGAGGGAAGAGTTACAAGATGTAATGAACGAAGCAGTTAGAGTAGCTAGCCAACCAGGTGTACAGAAACTAGCAGAAAGTAAACCTATAAAGGTTGCTCCTCAAGTACCAACACCTACTAATCCTCAAGGCGGAAAAAAGTCTATTGAGGAAATGCTGCAGATGACTAAAGGCAATATGACAAACGAAGAATATAAGAATGTATTCTCCGGCACATCTAATATGGTATCAGGAATGCCTAACACAGCTTCTAATATGCTAAATAAGATGAGCGCAGGTGCAGGTAGACAACCAGGTATAGATATTTCAAACCTAGACTTTGTAAAGAAAGCAGGAGAAGTATTAAATGCATCTAACCAAAAAGATAAAGAAAAAGCAGTAACATTATAGTATGGCATTTGAAGCAAAGAAAATAAACCCATTAGACTTACAACCAAGAAAGGCTGTAGGTATTTCTTTGCCTTTTACCGGTAAAGCAGTCTTTAATTCTACTTACGAAACTAAAGAAGCTATTAAAGCTAACTTGATCAACTATATCTTAACAGGTAAAGGAGAAAGATACTTTAATCCTACATTTGGCTCAGGAATAAGGAACTTAATCTTTAATAATATTAATAGAGACTCATTAAGTGATTTAGAGTTTCTAGTACGAGATGCTTTACAACAGTATTTCCCTAAGTTAGAAGTACTTAACCTTAAGTTAGAAGGTAAACCGGATACCAACTTAATATCTTTCTCTTTAAACTTTAAAATAACTGATACGCAGTTAGAAGATGAAATAACAATAAATTTTGAACAATAATGGCTCAAGATATAAAAATTAAATACACAGACAAAAACTTCTCTAATCTGAGAGGACAGTTAGTAGAATTAGCAAAAAACTACTTCCCTGACACCTATAACGACTTTTCACCTACCTCACCAGGTATGATGTTCATGGAAATGTCTGCGTATGTAGGAGATATACTTTCCTTTTACCAGGATAGTCAACTACAAGAAACATTCTTACAGTACGCTCAAGACCCAGGCAATCTATACTCTATGGCTTATATGATGGGATATAAACCTAGATTAACAACATCAGCGAAAGTAAAAGTAAACCTTACACAGAGAGTTGCAGCAACAGCAGCAAACTCTAACTATACCCCAAATTTTGACCAAGCTCTCGTAATTGGATCAAATAGTAGTGTAACTTCAGGCAATCAGAATTTTATACTAGATAAAGGTGTAGACTTTTCTTTTTCTAGTTCATACGACGACACTCTTACCACCATCTATAGTATTGACTCCAGCGGTAACCCTACAGAGTACGAACTAACTAAAACAGTTAATGCAACAGCAGGAGAAGTAGTAACAAAGACATTTTCAATTGGAGCAGCTTCTAAATTCTTAACATTAAGTATAGACGATACAGAGATAATAGGAATATTAGATATAAAGGACAGTGATAATAACCTTTGGAGCGAAGTACCTTACTTAGGTCAAGACACAGTATTCACTGAAGCAATAAACAATGGAGATAATAAAGATCAAGTCCCCTACCTACTCTCCGCAACAAAAGTACCTAACCGTTATGTTACTAGATTTAACTCAACAGGAAAATTACAAATACAATTTGGCTCTGGGATGTCTACCTCTGATGACGATGTATTCTTACCAAACCCAGAAAATGTAGGTTCAGGAGTTCAAGGCGTCGGTATAAGAAGAGCAGATTACGCCTATGACCCTTCTAATTTCTTATTTTCATCTGCTTACGGAAACTCTCCTTCTAATACTACCTTAACTGTTAGGTATATAAAAGGCGGTGGAATATCATCGAATATAGAAGCAAACACATTAACAGGTATATCAGCATCCTCTATTACTGCTACAGATACAAACTATCAATCAACACTTACAGTTTCTAACCCAGAAACAGCAATGGGCGGAAGGGATAAAGATACAGTTGAAGAAATAAGACAGAATTCTCTAAGAGCTTTTAGTGAACAGGGAAGAATAGTAACTAAACAAGATTATGCTTTTAGAGCTATGACTCTACCGTCTACGTTAGGTTCAATTGCTAAGACATCAGTTACTACAGATGCAGATATAACAACCAGTGATTCTAACGTATATAACCCATTAGGAGTATGTTTGTATGTTTTAGCGTACGATAACAACAAACACTTAATTCAGGCAACATCTCAATTAAAAGATAACTTAAAGAAATACATAGGACAATTTAAATCACTAACTGATGGATGTACTATCAAAGATGCTTTTGTAATAAACATTGGAGTAAAGTTTGACATTATTACCTTACCTAGCTATAACTCTAGAGAGGTAATACTACAGTGTACACAGGTACTAACAGATCATTTTAACATAGATAAATGGTCTATTAACCAACCTATAAATATATCCTCTATGTATACTCTCCTAGATAGAGTAAAAGGAGTTCAAACAGTACAAGATATAAAAATAGAAAGTAAAGTAGGAGGAGTATATTCTACTTTTGATTATGATATCAAAGGAGCTACTATGAGTAACATAGTTTACCCTTCATTAGATCCTATGATATTCGAAGTTAAATACCCTAATAATGATATTCAGGGAAGAGTAACAACATTATAATATGGCACTATATAGAATATTTCCCGAAAAAGATTCCTTTATATACACAGAAGGACCACTAGCTAATTTAGGTAGAGACGCCCTATTAGAAGTAGGAGGGTACCCAACCTCAGCAGGAGGGCAAACTTTAAGGAGTTTAATTAAATTTAACTCTAAAGAGGTTACAGATGTAATTAAAGACAAGATAGGCTTAACATTACCTACCAACACAGGATACTCAGCTAGTTTGCATTTATCCTTAAATTACGCAGCAGAACTTCCAATAGATTACTCTATAGATGTACACCCTATAGCCGAAGCTTGGGATGAAGGCACGGGTAAATTCGGAGACATGCCTGTTAATAAATCTGGATGTAGCTGGACCATGAAAGATGCAGCAGCAAATAGATGGTCATCAGGTAGTTTTGAAATTTCTGCCACAGGATTTACCACAGGTTCAAACGAACTACATACTACAAGTTCATACAACGACGAACTGCCAGGTGGAGGTTTTTGGTATTTTACTTCAGGTTCATCAAACACACCGCTATCAAGCAGCATCGAATTTAATAAAAACTCTGATCACGACTTAGATATAGATGTTACAAAGATAGTTCAATATCAAATGAACAGTTATATTGCTAATCATGGAATGCTAGTAAAACTTCCTAATTCCTTAGAGTTTAATCCTTCTTCATCTATTAGGTTGAAATACTATGGGGAAGATACCAACACAATATACCCTCCTTATTTAGAAGTAAAATGGGATGATTACACACATACATCGTCTCTTTCAGAGATTACAGACCCAGAAGTAGTTGTAACTATAAAAAACAATAAAGGGAAATACACAGATGAAGGTAAACAGCGCTTTAGAATACACGCTAGACCTAAGTACCCTACACGCACATATACAACATCTTCAGCGTATACATCTAATTACACACTTCCAACAGCATCATATTGGGGACTTAGAGATGAAAATACAGAAGAAATGGTATTCGATTTTGATAGTAATTACACTAAAATAAGTGCGGATAATACGTCAAATTACTTTGACATTTATATGGACGGATTACAACCAGAGAGGTACTACAGACTGTTATTAAAAACAGAGATAGACGGTACAACCTCAGTAATAGATAATGATCAAGTATTTAAGGTAGTAAGAAATGGGTAAAAAAGTAGAAATAAAAAAGACTGTTTTTGACCGCAAAGGGTTTAACGGTGTAATTGATAGTAGGTTTAAATTTTTTAAAGAACCTATCCCTACTGTTGACCCAGATACTGTTCAAGAACTCTTCAGGCTATACGATAAACTTTATGCACTCATACCAATAGAAGGAGAAGAACAGTCTCACCAGTACTTAGTCGAAAGAAGTTCAGAGCTGTATAAAATAGATGCGCAATTAGAAAGCATCCAGCCCTTATTAGATGAAATAGCATCTCTAAGAACTCAACTACTTGAAGGTAATAGACGTATATTAGAGTTAGAGACTAAATTAGCAGGTGGAGAAGATATCAATTTTGCAGATGGAGAACAAATGGCACTTCTGAGAACTCAGTTAGATACTGCAAATGCAGCTATAGCCTCATTAGAAATGGCTAACACCTTAGCTAATAAAGCAACTGAAGAAGCAACAGCTGCCGCTAATAAAGCAGCTGAAGCAGCCGCAAAAGCCAAAGCAGATGCAGAAGCAGCCGAAGCAGCCGATCAAGCAGCCTCTTCACAAAGCTCATCGGAAGCTAATAAATACATACAAGAAATAAAAGATTTATTTAATAAGAAAAATACTGATTACTATCATGCTAAGAGGCTACTAAGTGAAAAAAAGTACTATATTGCAGCATTTCATAGGACCGGTAATGGTATGTGGGACTACGGAGGATATAGATTCAAAAGAGGTTTACAAAACTACCCTTGGTTAATAGAAGATACAGGAGATAGATCGTATAATGGAAGATATAGATTTAAAATGCTTTTTGATAACAGGACAGAAGCAAGGAGACTAACAATGAAATATGTAGTTGAGAACCTAGAAACAGCAGGGTATGATGCAATGGAAATAGTTAGAGCTGTAGAAGAATTAGGTAACTTTAGAGGGAATGTAAGAATGAGACTTATAGAGTATAAAGATGATGAGAAAGAAGATAGAGTAGGTTATAACGTAATAAAATAAAAAGGGATAAGAAATGGCAAAAGTAACATATACCTTACTAGATAGAGACTATGATTCAATACCGGAAAATGAAAACTTTTCTCAAAGTGATATCAATTTAATAGATAACTATCAAGTCAATAAAAACTTCAGAGCAGACCGTCATTATATTGAAACGCACTTTTATTCTCTAAATAATAAGAAGATATTTTCTTTATATAATCACGAGCCAACAACTAATGTAGAGATAGACGCAGAGGGAAATGTAACAAACCTAGATTTAAAACCCGAACAGCTTTCTATAGATAACGGCTTTACCGGAGTAGATCATAAAATAGTTTATCATTTTCTAAACGATCTCTACTCTCAAACAGATAGTAAGCAACCTCTTTTCATAAACACAATATCTCAAGATAGAAAAGAAGTACTTTTGTACACTGATGATATTGATGTAAATACATTAATTACTAAAACAGAACAGTTAAAAGCAAATATCAATAGTAAGTCTTACTTTGATGAGTACTGGTTAAATTTGGGGGATAATGATTTATATATTGTAACTAATGTAGACGTATATGAATTAGAAGATAAATACACAGTAGCTTTAAAGTTGTACGAACCTCTTCCTAAAACTTTTGACATAAAACATCAAGTTCAATTAGTTGAAAAGGTTAGTGATTCAATAGTAGTAGAGGTACAGGTAGAAATAGAAGATGAACCAGATACTAATCCTAAACTAAGAGGAGCAAATTTTGACATAGAGTTAGATAATAACAACCCAACACCAACAGAGTACCTTAATTACGATGAGTTGTTTAGTTATTCAAATGCTAATACAAATAGAGAAATTTACTCATACATTAAAGATAAAAGCGTTAAAGTAAATATAGACTACTCAGACTATGAAAACTTTATACATTTTTCTTCTGCCCAAGAAAGGCTAAAAAACTTTAAATATAAAGTTGAATTACTGCAAACATACGATAGCAGTAAAAACGCAATAACTAATTCTGCTAATAACTCAGGCAGTGTAGCACACTTTGATAGGTTGATAAATGGAGTAGTAGAGAATTTTGATCACTACGAGAAAGACTTATACTTTAATAGCGGATCGAATTGCTGGCCAAAATCGAACTCTACTAAACCATATGTTAACTTACACACAACATCTTCCGATTCAATATCCTGGTACGCTAATCAACTAATAAGTGCTTCTAATTACGACACCTCTAATTACGACGTACTAACCAATACACTGCCTTCTTATATAGCAGAAGATAGTAATAACAGTAATGCTGCTCTTTTTGTTAATATGATCGGACAGCATTTTGATAATTTATGGGTATATACAAAAGCTATTACCGATAAATATAATAACGATAATAGACTTAATGTAGGTATATCTAAAGATTTAGTTAGAGAGGTACTTAGTTCATTTGGTACTAAACTCTATAACTCTAAAGAAGGAGCAAACGATTTATTTAAGTACTTAGTAGCTGATACATATGATAGCGGAAGCAGCGGAGAAGTAGTGAATACTTTTACACAAGTACCAGGCATTCAGACAGATTTACAACCTATAGCTAGAAAAGAATACGAAGGTGAATTATATAAGAGAATATATCATAACCTTCCTTACCTACTTAAAACAAAAGGTACCGAAAGAGGACTAAGAGCGCTTATCAACTGTTTCGGTATACCATCTGAATTTCTTTCTGTTAACGAATATGGAGGAAATGTAATAGGTTCTGAAAAATTCTTCGGGGTAGACGGGTCTATAACACCTGATTCTCAAAATGGAACAGATCTAAGAGTAGATAAAGTAAGAGTAGAAACAAGAGCAAGTGGATCTGCAGGTAGAGTTTTAACAAAGAGCACTTCCATTCAAAAATCAGAATCCTCTAGAACGCCTGATATTCATAGACTAGAAGTCGGTTTTTCACCAGCTACAAGTATTAATAAGTACATATTCGAGCAACTCCCAAGCACTTTCAATATAGACGACTATATTGGAGATCCAAGAGAGGAAACAGAAAGTCAGTATTTTGATTTAATGAAAGAAGCTCACCGAGTACTACATAACTCAGTAGAAAAAACAGAACTTAACGATTTCATAAGGATACTTAAATTCTACGATAATGTGCTGTTTAAAATGATAAAGGACTTTGTTCCTGCAACAGCTACCTTAGATACAGGTATAATTATTAAACCTCACGTTTTAAATCGCTCTAAGGTAAAATCACCTAAACTTTCAGGTACTAGACCAGAATATAGCGCTAGTATAGATATGGTTGAAACTACCGGATCTGACGGAGGAGCATATGACACACTACCATCAAACTTTAAAACAACAACTTATACAGAAACTCTCAACACCCTACAAGGATCAACTCAAAAACCAGTAGATGATGAATCACCAAAAATTAACGGTGAACTCAGTGGAAGTGTGATAGAGGTAACAGACGGAGAACTAAATAGATTGAATAAATTCAAACAGGTAAATGTACCGGCTTTGAATTACGATATAGTAAAGATAGACGAAGGTTCTTCTGCTGTATATACTTCATTTTTGTTAGATAAAGATGCACCTTCTAATACGTCAACTGCTTCATGTGGGCTTTCCTCTACAACTAATGACACATTATACCACAATGACACAGGAAGTTACCCTGCAACCATAGGGTCATATGTTTTTACAGATATTGCTGGAACTTCAACCTTTGTAGGTTCTACCGGAGATAAGTGGTATAAATTAGGTAATAGTACTACCGCTAGAATATCAGGTTCAGCAGGTGGAAACGCCGGCTATGTAGGAGAAATTGTACCTTGTAGTGATTTCGATAACACTGCTCCTTCTGGTTATAAAGCTGTATGGAACACTAAATACATTAATTCAACCAATTATACAGCAGTACCTTTCACTATAGTAGGAGGAAATTTCGGTGAAACATATCAAGCAACAGCTTCACTAGAGAGTGATTCATCTGAAGTAGCCTATAGCACTGGGACTATATACCACTCTACTATGAGTGTTGCAATGAATACAACAGATATAGCAGACGGAGCAAATGTACTACTGAATGTGAAATTAGTAGATCAAGCAGGTAATGTGGGATTACCGGCTACTATCTATACCGCTGGAGCAACTTCAAATAGCTTAACAGCTAGCCTAAAAGATATTGTAGCCCCAACAGGGTACAGTGTGGACTTTAAATCAAACGCTTTATTCAACACAGCAGCAAGTCAATATACGAACGGATATTTTTATGTAAGAATAGCTGGTATAGCCAACGGTGAAGCAGGTAGTGCTTCTATAAGTATATCGTCTACAGGTGGCGGAACTACATACACAGCTAATAGTGCGTTTTCTAACACTTTAAATGATTCCCCTACTAAAGATATTTCAATATCAGAGTTCAATCACAACTTACAATCAGGAACATTAACTGTAACAGCAATCTTATACGACACAGCAGGCAATCCAGGAGCATCTGTAACAGATACTGTTTCCTATAATAATGTAACAGGTATATTAGATCATGCAAACTACATTAATTCAATGACTATTACATCTGCCGCACAAACAGTTTACCTAAGAGTACGCGATGTAGCACCAGGAACATCCTGGGGAATATCAGAATCACATTATCATGTTAGCCTCGGTCAAAGTAGCGGAACCGGTAATGATAGTTCTGTACCTATTAGTATACAACAGAACAATACTAGTTCAGGTAGATGGGCAATTTTGTATTTAAACATTGGAGGTAATTCTGTTGATAATTTTTCTATATACCAATCAGCACCATCTAGCGGTGGCGGTGGTGGCGGAGGAGGATGTGTTGCACCTTTTGTTAAAATATTAATGAGCGATGGGTCTGAAAAACTAGCAAGAATAGTAGATGTTGGAGATGAAATAAGAACACAGCAAGAAAGCTCGCTAGAATGGATAAATGCTAGGGTATCTGAAAAGAAGGTAATTACAAGTAAACGGATAAAGGTATTTATAGGAGATGAAGAAATTGTAGTATCACCTCGACATAGGTTTTACGTTGATAGTAGATCTCAATATGTAGATGCAGATCAACTAAAAGACGGAGATATACTTACAGGGATGCCTTATATAAAAACAGAAGAATACGAAGCTGGCGATGTAATTAAACTTACAGTCGAATTTGCAAAAACATACATATCTAATGGAATACTATCACATAACACGAAAGGTATATTGTAATAAAAAATTAGCCTAAAACTATTTATAATAAAAGTATATGTCAGTAGCACCAGGAACATTTGCCAACCAAGCACCAGATAGCGGCTCTATAAGAGTATTTTATCAGACTATTAATAACAAAGATGTAGTCAAAGCTATAACGGTATCTGATGTAGATAAAGATGGAGATGATATCTGTATCTTTAACTGAACTAGATACGATAACATTACCGTTGAGTGCTTCTGGACAAAATGTTGAACTTGTAATTAACTCTATAAAACAGAAAAGCGGATATCATTTTTTAGATGTAGACGATATAACTGTAAATACCTTATCTGGTAGCGTAAATTCATCTATAGCTATTGCACCATACCTTACAGAAACATTCTTTTATAACGACTACAATGCTACTATAAGCAACGCAGAAAAGACAAGAAGATCTTATATAAGATACGATGTAGATAGATCCGGAGGACAAACAAAACCTACTAATTATAATGCAGTCGCAGGTATAGGTACATTAACAGTAAGTGGTTTAGAGTATATAAATGGAGATGGAAACACAAGTGATTCTGCTGAAAATATAGGCTATACCTTACTTGCAACAGCCCAAGGAAACAGCTTAGGGTTTTTAACATCATCTGCTATATCAATAAAGGATGATGAAGATTTTACTTTTAGAGTTGGCCCACAAGAACTTAACGCAGCAATAGGATTTCCACAAAAACCTGTTGTAAGTGTATCAAAACTCTTTTTAGAAAACGATGGTATATTAAAAGTATCTAGCTCTTTAAATCTAAAACTATCATCTAATGCAGATTTCAATACAAGCTCTGGACAGAATAATACTATGTTTTTAGCAGAACAATTATATGAAAACGGAATCGTAGTATCTAGAACATTTACTCCAAGCACTTCAGGCGTATCCCTAAGAATACCATCAGGTTCATATGGAGGTACTATTTACATTAGACTCGAACAAGTAAACACGATTACAGCAAGCAGTGATGTTTCCCAGACTATTACAACAACTTCGATATTAAAAAACAATCCCCAGTCTGATGATTTTATAAAGATTAATGTGCATAGGGACCCTGATGAAGAAGCAATACCTTACGCTCCCAAAGCTCCTGTTCAGGATTCAAACTATACATCAACCGGTATCGTTAACGCAAGATACAGGGGTACTAAAACAACCTCTGGAGACTACTCCGGTATAGAACCAGCTATTACTGCTCAACCTTTTAGTGCTGCTGTGTATAGATTAGAAGAAAGTGATAACTTTATATGTAGTCAATCTCTTTCAGACAGGCAAATAGAAGATTTTTTATTTATAGGAACAGACGATTCTCCTGGAGCAAATGCAGAAACACTAGGGGTGATACATGCTTCAGAAGTATTAACATCATCTACAGATACAGTATTTAATCTCGCTCTTGATAATATTAGCATATTCCAAACAATAAAACCTGGAGATGTTTTAAATATAACAGACAATACTAACTCTGAAATAGTACAAGTGGTTCAAGCACAAACAACAAGCAATTTCGGCGTTATGGAGATAATAGTAACTAGGGATTATAACTCCCTATCATCTAACTACACCTTCGCCGCTAATGCATCAGTTTCTAGATTTTCGGATACTAGAATATTTAAACTCGAAGGGAATAGGTTAATAGCATTAACTGAGAAAAAAATCTGGGTTAAAGACAATAGAACAGTGCTTAAAACAAGCCAATCAGGTTACGTAATTCAATTAAGTACAACATGTACAGTATAAAAAGCTTAAAACAATATATTTATAATAAATAAAAAGTTAAAAAATGGGATACCTAAATAACTCAGTCGTCACAGTTGACGCAATCTTAACAAAAAAAGGAAGGGAACTTCTTGCAAGAGGCGACGGTTCTTTCCGTATTACACAATTTGCATTAGCAGATGATGAAATAGATTACACTCTATACAATACATCTCACCCTTCTGGTTCAGCATACTATGGCGAAGCAATCGAAAACATGCCGCTACTAGAAGCATTTCCAGATGAAAATCAAGTAATGAAATACAAACTTACAACTCTTCCTAGAGGTACAGCTAAGTTACCTATTTTAGAAGCAGGTTTTGCATCTATTACGCTTAAGCAAGGAGCATCTTTAACTATAACTCCACAGACCTTAAACTTCTTAGGAACTTCCCAGGCATATGAATCAAGCGGTTATACAGTAACTATAGCAGATGTTAGACTACTATCTAATTTTTCCGGAGTTGGCATCAACTCTGCAGAAGCAGAAAGATTAAATCAAACAACTACACTTGGAACAAACGTATCCAAAACAGTTATAGGAACATCTATTAATTTATCCGCTACTACATTAAATACATTATACGGATCATCAAGTAATACTTTAACTAGTACTGTAACCATAATAGGTAGAGATAGTGGAGCAAGAATTACTATTCCGATTAACATAACCAAAGTAAACTAATAAGATATGTCATTTAAACAATTTGATAACGAAGACGTAATAGTAAGTGCAGATTCTGTAGCATCAACAGTATGGTCAACAGATACATTCCAACTAACTACTTTTGAAACATCTTCAACACAAGAAGCAGCAACAAGTGGAGACTATTACTTAAACGTATATCAAACAGGTTCAGGCTTAGCAAACGCTACAACTCAATTCTCAATAGCATACGGTCATCCAGATGGATTAGGTTCTTCCCCGTATAACAATAACGTTTCAGGAAAATCACCATCTTCGACAGTATATGGACAATATAGAAACTTAGTTTTAGGAGATGAAGAACAGGACTTTCTTTTTGGAGGAGTGAATTCCTCTAAAGGCTTTTACGCAATTATAGTAGATAGAGCTAGATATAAAGAAAAAATACTACCAGGTACATTTACTATGACATTAGAAGATGGAGCACAAACGTTAGTATTAACAGATAACAGCAACCAAGTATCAACAGTATCTTATTCAGATGCAGGTAGAGTCTATCAGGTAGTTTCTGGATCTGCCGGAGTAGCATATGATGCAGGATCAGGGTTCTCATTCACTAATAGCTATGTTGCTTCATTTGGACTTTTCTTACCGGACATTGGAGTAGTATTACTTAACGCACAAGCTTTAGATAACCATTTACCCAATTTAAACTTTACAACAGGGTCTGCAGATAGCAATGGAGCTAATAACGGAGCATTACAGAAAAGAATAATTAGTTTTAGTTTAAATTCTGAAGAAACTGTCTCTTCAAACTACGTGTTTGTAAGAGTTAGAAACGGAGAATTTAACTACTCTAATAACCCTTCTAACATCACTGGTTCAGGAGAGTTAAGACATAACTCAATGGTAAATAATCCTCAATCATATATTACATCAGTAGGGCTATATAATGATAATAATGACTTATTAGGAGTTGCTAAATTATCTAAACCTCTTTTAAAAGATTTTACCAAAGAAGCGCTAGTAAGAATCAAACTTGACTATTAATGAATGGCTGCTTACAAAAAACTAAAAAAAGAAGATTCATACCTAACAACGTATGTAGCTCATAAAACATTCACGGTAAGTGGAAGTCAACATGAAAACTACGGAGTTGAAACTTATATAGGTATATCCGGCTCTGGCGACTGGTTTCCCAGCGGCAGTGATTCTAGATTACAATCCACAGATTATGAACATCATACCAGATTAGTTTATAATAGTATATATCATTTATATTATTCTGGATATGAAAACGGCATGCCTGCTTCTAGCTCCAATGAAATGTCAGGTTCAGCATACGAAAATTACCTACAGAGCTCTTACACCTCTAATCAAAGAAGAGCACAAGATGAATTCACTGTTATATCTATTCCAAGAAACTTATGCGGAGTTAATATAAGACCAGGAAGTATAAGACTATCTCCTCCTGTTTCTACATCCGGTTCTAATTACGTCTTTACAGCAAGTGACGCAACAGGAAATTATGCTTCTGAGAGTTTTGCAGAAGAAATGGATACCTTATATGGAGGATCAGAAACGCTACAAGATGGAGAATACATAGAAGACGAAGGAACCTACATTAACGAAACAGTAGATGAATTTGTAGTACCGGGATTTGATGATTATAAAACAACCCTAATAGACGACAAAAACGGTAACTTGATCCTATCAGCTTCACATCCACCTAGAGTAGTGGGGAACGTAATATATTCACATGGATTAATAATTATCTCTAACCCAGCAGTAGGGTCTTATTATGCAAACTATTTCTCTGGGAGTTTGACTTGGCAATCATCACAACCTATTTATACATATAACTACCATTGTCCTATAAAGGAAGAGGAGTTTAACTTTACCTTGAATCCTTCTGCAATCCAACCCAACAGCGGGTCAATCGCAGATAATATTTCAGGTAGTAACTTTAACCCTTATTTCTCGACAGTCGGTCTTTATAACGATGCAAACGAATTGGTAGCAGTTGGTAAAATGGCTCAACCAGTACCTGTATCAGATAATAATGAAACAACAGTAGTCGTAAAATTAGATATATAACCATGGCAATAACTTTAAGAACTAACAAAGGAACAGCTTTATCTTATGAAGAATTAGACATAAATTTTCATGAGTATTTCTATTCTGCATCTGTCTCTTCTGACGGAAAACAACTATCACTGCACTATACAGGTAGTAATTTAAAATCTGCAGGTGCTACAAACATAACACTTAATACATACACAGGTTCATCACAAGTTGCAGGAAATGTAAATGAATTTCAGTACAACCTAGATGGAACTAATTTTGCAGGAGCATCTGGATTGATTTATGATGCAGCGAAAAACGGAGTAGCAATCGGTACTTCTTCATTAGAGACTGGAGAAAAACTTAGAGTAGAAGGTGGAAATGTAATACTTGATGACAGTTCTTTAGTGATTGCCCAATCAGCAGCATCAGCTAGCTTTAGCTACGGTGGTACTACTAAAGATTTAACAGTAAGGAATTGGCATGAAGATAATAATGCAGATATAATATTCTTTACAAATGGAGCAGAAGCATTACGAGTTAAAGGAGATGGAAGTATTACACATAAAGGAGCTTCTAATTCTTTAGGAGATTTTGTAATAAGCGGTAGTATTATATTCGGTAAAACACACGAAGATACTTATAAATCAAAACTATTCACATGGGATTCAGCAAACCCAAGAATTGAAAGCGTCAGTAACAATTTATTGATAGGTAATGAGAGAGGTATAATATTAGAAGGTCCTCAATCTGCTCATGTAATAATGGGAATACAGTCTATTACCGGTAATGAAGCCTTTGCTATAATATCAGCACCTCCGACATCTAGTAACGAACCTACATATGATAGATTAGTAGCTAACTTCTCAGCAGACGGAAAAGTTGGAATTGGTACATCTAATGGGCCTAATGGATATCAATTAGCAGTGGTAGGAAGTATATCTGGTTCGAACGGCTTAAACATGGGAGGAAATGCCGTAATCACCGGCTCTATAACCACTAACGCTACTTTAAACGTAAGCGGGTCAACAACACTTTCAGGTTCAGTTACTTTAAATACAGTTGCTAATGCAACTTCAGCCTCAAACTATAACTATTTAGTAAGAGAAGCAAATGGTAACATAGCAAAACAAGTTAATGCAGCTCCTATACCACAAGGAGGAATTATAATGTGGTCAGGAGCAGTCCAATCACTTCCAACAGGTTGGAAACTATGTAACGGAGAGACTCACAATTCCATAACAACACCAGATTTAAGAAATAGATTTATAGTAGGTTCAAATAATACAACAGGAACACCTACTTCTACAATATCAGGAAGCGCTGTATCTACAGGAGGTAGTTCTAACCATGATCATTTTGGTTCTACTGAAGCACATACTTTAACATCTGCGCAAATGCCATCGCACAACCACCAGTATAAGGATTCATATTATATAGAAATTAATAATCCCGGTGTAGGTGCAGGAGGAGCAATAGGGGGAGTAGACTACCTAGGAGGAACAAAATACAAAGGAAGCGGAGACTCAGATGGAGATAATAAATATGTGTATTGGAGAGGTGGTACTACCCTAACTCAAGGGAATGGTTTAGGTCACGATCATAATATACCTTCAACATCCCACGTTCCTCGATTCTACGCTTTAGCTTATATAATGTATACGGGCGAATAAGCAAATTCAAGCGTATTTATAATAAAGTACCTTCAGGATGGCAATAACTTTAAGAGATGAAAAGAATGCTCCTCTAACTCATGAGGAAGTAGATGCAAATTTTAGATCGTTTTTCTTCACCGCATCTTTTAGTGAAAATAATTTATCACTACAAAGGAAAGACGGAGTAACGGTAAACGTTCCAATAGGGGGAGAAGCATTCGCTGATTTCCAAGCAAATGGTGGATCTATTGGTGATGTGTATATTGCAGATAGCCAGATAACTGGAAGCAGGATGATAGTTGATCTATTCCAAGGTCAATTTTACGATAAAACAAAAGCAATGAATTCTGACGGTGGTACATTATCATCTGACGAATGGTATATTGATTTTGATCCTGCTGCTTCAGCACCCTACTACGTTCACTTCGGTCCTAACTTTGCAATCTCATCTAGCGGGTACCTATATGCATCAGGTGCAGTACTAGAAGGGGACATAACCGCATCATCTGGATTAATCGGTGGCTTCAGTATAACACCAGATTCAATTCACGGTCCTACCACTTTAGGTATACCTTCCTTCTATATTTCAGGTTCAGCTAGTAGCACTGGGTACTTCATATCTTCTTCTAACTTTAACGTAAAAGGAAACGGAGACATTACAGGTTCAGCAGTTTTATTCTCAGGAGGTACAGTAGCAGGATGGACAATCAGTAATTCACAAATTAAAAAATCAACTCATATAGTTCTTGATGCTACAAATGAAAGTATTTCAATTAACGATTCTACATTTGGGAATAAAGGTATACAGTTAGAATACAATGACGGATCACCTAGATTCTACGTCGGAGATGCAACAGGAAGTTTTGTAAAGTTTGACGGTAACAATGTAAGTTTATCAACAGCACTTCTAGAAATATCAGCATCTAATATAGAGATTTCATCAACAGAGGCATCAATGTCTTTAGGTGGAGGAAGTGTTAAACTGTTAGGAGCATCCTCAGCAATAGAAGTAGGTGTAACAAACAAATTTAAAATATCAGGAAGTGCTACAGATGCAATGATTGTAGCAGGCGCAAAAACAGGCTTTGATACCGACGATGCTGGTGTAATAATAGGTATGGATAGTAATGTACCTACATTGGATCTTACTAAAGATGCTGGTAACTACGTTAGGTTCAATACAACAAGTGGTGTTGATATTAAGACCGATACTTTTAAGTTAGACACAACTTATTTTGATATTGATACATCTACTCAAAGATTAAACATATTTGATACTTCTTCAGCAGAAATAATAAGATTAGGAGAAATATCTGATGCAGCAGATGATCTATATGGGATTAAAATATTTGATGGTACTGGCACTGGAAGTGCTAATACTATTGCAATGTTTGGTCAGCAAGGCAATAAAATTGGAGGATGGGAAGTAACCGATTCACAAATTAGAACAGTACCTACTGCAGGATTTGGAGGTACTTACGCAGAAGACGAAGTAGGGTTAGTAATACACTCCTCAGGAAGATTGGAATCTTCTAATTTTGCTACAAACTTAAAAGGATGGAGAATTGATACATTAGGTAACGGTTCCGCTGAATTTGAAAATATGAGAATACGTGGTACTTTGAAAACCACTGTATTTGAAAAAGAAACAGTCAACGTAGTTGGTGGACAACTAATGGTTACAAATGCTTCAACTATAGAAGCATTGAGAGATGCTGATGGAAATATTATTGCCGGTTCATCTTCTTATGCAGCTAATGCAGTTACTTTATCTTTAGCTAACGTATCAGGGTTTAAAGAAGGTGAAATACTGAAAGTAAAATCTGTAGACGACACCGGATTTAGCGTAGAGTATTTATATGTCTCTGGTTCTAAAAGATACTCAGAGGATTCCAGCTTATCTTATAATACAGGTTCTATTGATCCTGACGGATTAGCAGGTGAAATATATGTAGAGAGAGAATTTGGAGGCATAGTTGCTATCTCTTCATCAGTATCTACTTTAACAAGCGATATACCAACAACATCGGTTACTACTATAAATGTAAATTCATCAACAGGACTTACCCCTCAGGATATTATTAAAATTGATGATGAAAGGTTAAAAATCACAGCAATTGACAGTTCTGTATTGACTGTTATAAGAGGGTACCACGATACAGAAGCACAGTCTCATACAACGGGAGATACGTTGTTCTTAATTGATACCGATAAAGAATTTTTAGCTGGATTAGTTTCTACTGCAAAAACATATACTGAAGGTCAGGTAATACTATCAACAGGGGTGTATAATCCCGAAGAAGATATATCCTCGGGTTACATATTAATGAACGCTAATCCTAGAGATATTTCTACTCCTTATATGGATATAGTAGAAAGAACAGGATCAGGTGTATACGATTTACAGTTAAGATCTAGACTAGGAGACTTATCCGGATTATCATCAGGGTACCTGTACGGAAATAACGAACCAGGATTTGGTTTATATACAGAAAATGGATTCTTCAGAGGAGCTATTACAGCACAAACAGGGTCTATTGCAGGTATACTTCATGTAGCTACAGTAGTTGGAGGCTTAGAAACTGGTCAAAAAGTATCTATAGGTAGAGATGTATCAGGCAATAACGATGGTATATACATTAATAACAATAACTATTGGTATACAGACGGAGGTTGGAAAGTAGGAGGCGCTAGTAACTTCATATCATTAGATAATTTTACAGATGGTAATTTAGTTATTAATACTGAAACATTTGCTTTAGATACTTCTACTTTTATAATTTCAAGTTCATTAAATAACGGAACCTTAGCAGCAGGTGCGAATGCCGGCAGCATGACAAGTACTACTGGGACAGGAGTATACTTAGATGGTAACGGTAAGTTTAGGGTAGGAACAGGTACAACAGGAGCAAATTACATATACTGGGATGGAACAACACTCAATATAAAAGGTAATATAGATATAACCGGAGGTAGTGGTGTAAACACTGCAGAACTAAATGCAGCAACCAGCTCACTATCAGGTTCTCTTGGAACAGAAATCTCAGCTTCAGACGCAGCGTACTCAGCATCAGTAGAGAATACTACAAACACCTTAGATGGAAAAATCTTTACAGATAGTGCAGGTAGAGCAGTAAGACCACCAACAGCATCAACAGAGGGGTTGTATTTAGCTTCTACGAACTTAGGGTTCTACAAAGATGGAGAATGGAAAACCTATATGGACAACCAAGGAGATTTCTTCTTAACAGGTTCTGAAGGTAATAAACTCGCATGGGATTCATCAACCGGTACATTAGAGATAGCTGGAGAGATAAACATCACATCAGGAAATGCAGCAACTCAAGACTACGTAACAGGTAGCATTGACACAGTATCTGGTTCAATAGCAACCGGTGTATCTGCCTCAAACGCAGCATTATCAGCTTCAATAAGTTCTTCTACAGCTACTCTTCAAGATGGTTTAGATTCTGCTAACAATTTAATAGACGGCAAAACAGCAATATTTAGACAAAACGATCCGCCTTCCACCTCAAATAGAACAGTTGGGGATATGTGGATTGATTCTAACGACGGAAATAAGGTATATGTTTGGAACGCATCCGCTTGGGCAGCAACACCAGATGGTACTTATGATCAAACAGTGCTTATTAATAACACATCTGCATCTTTATCTTCTTCTGTAGCAGTAGATATATTTACAGATGATACAGGTAAATTAGTAGGTACACCATCTACATCATCAGCAGGTCTATACCTAGGAGATTCAGCATTAGGATTCTATTCAGCTAGTGAGTGGAGAACATATATGGCTAATAACGGTAACTTCTACTTAACTGGAAGTGATGGTAACTTCCTTGCATGGGACGGAGGTCAGTTAAGTATACAAGGTTCTATTAATATTACTGGAGGAAATGCCGCAACATCTACAGACGTTAGTAACGCTCAAACAGCAGCCGAAGCATTCGCATCCGCATCAGCAGAAAATGCAGTACTTAGCGGATCAGCAGCAGCAGAGACTGCTTACTCTCAATCATATAGCGACTCACAAACATACTCTGATACAATCTCAGGTTCTATCGCTACAGATATATCACAATCAGCAGTAGATACATCTGCATCATTCGCTACTCAAGCACAAACCAACGTAGCATTTCAATTAGTACAAGCTGGATTAAACTCTATATTCAGACAAAATGATGCCCCATCGGTAACAGATAGACATCAAGGTGATATGTGGATCGATGATAACGATGGAGAGAGGTTATATATATTCAGCGGATCAGAATGGATTACAGCTTCTGACTCTACTTATGACCAATCACAGCTAATAACGGATACATCAGAATCTATAGCTCTTGATACATTTACAGATAGTACAGGTAAGATAGTATCTACCCCAAATCCATCATCAGCAGGTCTATACTTAGGAGACTCAGCATTAGGATTCTACTCATCAAGTGAGTGGCAAACATACATGGCTGATAACGGTAACTTCTTCTTAACAGGGAGTGATAGCAACTATTTAAAATGGGACGGTGGTTCACTTACAATAGCAGGAGATATAAACATAGTAGGAGGAAACGCAGCAACAACTTCTTCAGTTGAGGAAGCTTCTGCAGATGCCGTATTAAGCGGTTCTGCCGCTGCCGCTAACGTATCTTCATCTCTTACAAGCTCTATCAATAACGCTACATCAACAGCAACAACTGCATCAATCGAAGCAGCACTAGCACAACAAACAGCAGCTACAGCATCAGCTCGATCAGTAGATGCAGATGGTAAAATTACATTTAACCCAACTCCTTCTGGTCAAGGTTTATTCTTAAATGCTAATAACTTAGGGTACTACAGCGGTAGCGCTTGGAACGCATATCTATCAGCATCAGGAGAATTCTACTTAACAGGTAGCGGTTCAAGCGGTATGTCTTGGGACGGACAAGAACTATCGGTAGATGGAACAGTTACAGCTAGAGCAGGAGAAATAGGAGGTATATCTATAGCAGATGATAAACTATTTACAGGTACCGGAACACATGGCAACTCAAACACAGGGTTCTACTTAGACTCTGGTAGTAAATTTTCATTAGGAGATAGTTTAGTATGGGATGGAACCAATCTAACAATTAGTGGAGAAATAAATGTAACAAACCCTAACGATTTTGCATCACAGTCAGAACTAGAAGCAGAACAATCATCCTCAGCAGACCTATTCCTAGCAGCATTTGCCAGTGCATCAGCAGCAGCAGAAGCAGCAGCTAGTGCATCAATAGAAGCATCCGTAAGTGCATCAGCAGCTCAAACAGCAGCAGAAGCAACTGCACAAGGAGCATTAACTACAGCAACCGGGTCTCTAATAACATCAATAGGTAACGTAGCAACTACTGCATCACTATCTGCAAGTGCAGCACAATCAGCAGCAGAAGCAACTGCCCAATCGGCACTAGAAACCGCAACCGGATCATTAGTAACATCTATAGGAAACGTAGCAACAACTGCATCACTATCTGCATCAGCTGCTCAAACAGCTGCAGAAAATACAGCAGCAGCAGCTTTAAATACAGCAACAAGTTCACTGCAGACTTACGCAGACGGAGCAGTAACTGCAATAACAGGGTCAATAGTTACAGCTCAAGGTACTGCAAATGCAGCAACAAGTAGTGCAGCAACAGCTCAAGGTACTGCAAATGCAGCAACCGCCTCTGCAGC
>Ga0115102_10300893_pt1 | contig 28333 bp, 49 predicted proteins | sample MBTome_5_FD_89644 | JGI IMG/M metagenome (GOLD analysis project Ga0115102, IMG submission 89644) | Marine eukaryotic communities from Pacific Ocean to study complex ecological interactions - MBTS_5May14_M2_3um Metatranscriptome... | ecosystem: Environmental > Aquatic > Marine > Oceanic | place... | reverse complement strand
ATGAGTCTTACCTCCTAGCTTTCTATCATAAGAACCATCTCCATGCCAAGTTATAGCTTTACCTTTCAATGCTGCTTTAACTGTTGTTTCGTCATCTACAATTGCTACTCCTTTAGCTTTTAAGATATCTAATATTGTTCCGGAAACTTCTATATAGTATCCGTTTTTATTTAAGTCACTTACTGTTTTAGCTACTGCTGCTGATCTTGCTGGTTTAGTACCATCATGTCCCATTGCTACTAGCTTCTGTCCTCCTGCTCTATTCTTATATGTTACTGTAGCATCATTCTCTGGATCATCATCTAGATCTACTACTGAATAGTTATCACCTGCAGACTTAATATCGTTTGGATTGGTAACGTTAGGATGACCTCCTAGCGGAGCATAAGCTCTATTAATTAAATCAAATAGCTCATCTTTATCATTTTCTATTTCTGCTGCTGATAATGGTCTCCAACTTTGTTCAAGGAGTATGTTAATTAGTTTCATTGCTTACGACTTTATTATAAATATCTTTAAAAACATTTAAATCTGTTCTATGTCCCATTCCTTCAACCTCTGTCCAGCTCTTAGCTAAATCTTTAAATACTCTAGTTGCTTTAGGATCAATAACCTTATCCTCAGTTCCTACAACGAAGTTTCTTTCCCAGTTAGTTTCTCCATATGTTACTCCTTCTGGTTCTATCGGTCTACTATGAAGAGCAGGATTAAAGAGAAGAACCTCTGTATCTAAATGACTACCTAATGCATCAGCAAAATAACCACCCATAGAGGAGCCTATAATTAAGTCAGGTTTATCTAACTTAGCTAACTTTAATAACGATTCAAACATTCCAAGGTCATTGTAGTTCATATAAGGAGCAAAGACTTTTTCTGCTACCTCTAATAAGAAGTCTACTTTAGGTCCTCCTACTTTTGATTCTAATCCGTGTAAATACCATACATTCATTGATCTCTCTTTATACTTAAAGATACGAAATATCTATCAAGTTACCAACTTATTTCATAAAAGCCTGCACTCCTAAAATAGCGAAGCATAAACATAGCTGAATAAATATCTTTGTAGTAAATGGTTCTTTAAAGAATATCTGTATAAGAATAGCATATACTACTATACCAATAGCAAATCCTACAAACCTTCCGGCCCATATGCTTCCTCCATACCCAGCAACATTATACTTAGTAGCCAATATGAATACATAAGTAAGTGGAACAGACAAAGCATACATACCCCACCATGTTTCATCTAACTTTGGATACTTAAACTGTAAGTTGTGTTGGAACCATGCTCCTATTTGAGCTATTAGAGTTACTAAAGCCCCTAATGCTATGTAATACCAATTTAAATCTTTCATTACCCGAAAATTTCTACCTTTATATCTTTTTGCATAACAAAGCCTCTCTTTGCTAAGTGCTCTCTTCCTTCTTCTATCATCCTATTCCAACCACAGAAGTATACTAAAGGTTTTACGTCAAGATTATCTATATACTTTAAATAATGCTCGTGAACATAACCATGTGGTATTCCTTTTTTTACCTCTCTTGATAATGTAGGAAAGTATTGAAAGTTAGGATGCCTTTTTTGAATAGCTTCTAACTCTTCTCTATATAATAAGTCTTCTTCTGTTCTAGTCCCAAAGTATAATTTAATACTATCAAACTTTATATTTTTCTCATCAATCCATTTCATCATAGACCTGAAAGGAGATATACCAGAGCCTGTGCTAACAAATATAAAAGGTCGAGTCTCTAATTCATTCGTAAGAGTAAATACTCCCATTGGTCCTCTATATAAAAACTCAGTCATTATATCTGCCTCTTTAAATAAATGATCAGACATTTGACCTCCTTCTAAGTTAGTTATAATAAGTTCGAATCTATTACTTCCATCTGGTGATGAAGCTACAGAATAGTTCCTAATAAATGCTCCCTCTTCTCCTGGCTTAGCTACTAATTGAACTAATTGACCTGGTAAGAACTTTATTTCATCTGCTAATGGATCTTCAAATATAAACCTCCAGTTCTTATTTGTTTCCTTTATAATTTCTACTAATACGCATACGTTCATTCTATAATTGCTTTAGAAAAGTTATTACAAATACTCCTAAAGATACAGGCCAAAGTAAAGTATTAAATAGTCTTTCTCTAGTACTCCAATCTCTTGCTTCTGGTAGTTGATGTTTTGTTGTGTAGTACTCAAGCCAAGCACACCACATTAATCCTATTATAATATATGTTATCATTAGTTTATTTTGGGTTAGGAACTAATCTAAAAGTACATGCTGGTTTACCATTTATAATAGGCATGCCAAACTCATCTGTCTCTATAGATTTTACTTTTACTCTTTTATTTTTAAATCGACCTACCATGATAGTATCGCCAACTTCTACGTTAATTTTAATCATATCTTTGTTTTAACTTCTGTGATATGCTTACATTTCTTATGTCCAATATATCCCCAACAATCACAGCTTAGGTTACCACTCCTGTTATACTTAACGGTATATTCTTTATCACTAGAAGCTGAGGTAAACTTCCAGTTTTGCTCTTCTACGAATAACTCTTCGAAGGGTTTCTTTTCTACTACTATATCATCTAAAGTAGTCTGTGGATGTACTTCTGTCCATGACGGAGTATGAAAATACTTACCGTCTTGATTTCTCATAATACCTCCTTTACCTACATTACTATATGGTACTTTATATGTATGTCTTGTTACAAATATAGCATTTGCTACTGTAGGATTCATACCTAATGATCCTTTACTATAAATTATTTCTCCGTCTACATCCCAAAGTGCCATACCTATTATATTAGTGGTCCTGCTGAACCTGATTTAATTGCTGCTTTCATTCTCTGATCTTCTAACCAAGTTAAATACTTCCAGAGCTTTTTTAGTTTTTTGATCATATTAAAATCTTTCGTTAACTGTACTACTTAATACCTGTACTGTTTCTGCTAGTTTCTCTTCTTCTATCGCTTCTAATTCATAAGGATGGTTATCATACTCATACCCCATATCGTAGTAACGTTTCATCCAAGAACTAGATTGTAGGTAATGTTTATACTCATGGAGCATTACTCTAATTAATCCTAATTCATTTTTTATATTAGGGTAGTATAAGTAAATCGTATTAGTTTCTCTATCATACTCTCCTTCTATAGTTTCGCTATTCTCTCCATCCGCCATAGGATTACCACTGAGTCTAGCATAGATATTAGTATCATATTTGATTGAAGGATACTGTCTTTTGAATTTAGATCTACCGTAATGGTTCTTAATCCAAGGATAAACATCTTCTAATATTGCCATGATCTCTAATCTACGCATCACAGTCATCTTTATGTTTAAACCATCCTCCACATTTACATTTAATCCAATGTACTGTAGAAAGAATAATGGGAGAGCCGGCTAACAAGGTTATGACGTTTGGATGCCAGTGCTCTCCACATATTCCTAATGTATGTTTTATTACTTCTATCATTGTATATAAATATCTAAATTAAAATGGTAATGGTTCATCTTTTACTTTTACTATAGGTTCTGATATATCTTCTATCTTTCTATAGGTCATAGAAGCAAAAGGTTGTTCACCTATCTCAGTAATGTTAGGTCTTCGATCATGTTTATCGAATGCACCTTTAAGTTTATGAGCTCTTTTACGAGCCATATAATCATTCTCTGCATAGACATACATGTCCATAGTAACTACATAACGTTTTTTATTTCTATCCATTACCAGTGAGTTAAGTTTTGTTCAAAATTCCATTTAATACATTCATCTAGATTAGCTTCCGGATCGCCTAGTTCATTCCAGTCAAAGATAATTGACTCGGCTATTGCTTCTATTCTATCGCCTGATAGCTCAGGAAGCTTCTCGTTATTTAACTGCTTTAGAGAAATTAAATCTAATATCTCCTGTACGATATATCCTTTAGTAATCCTCATTAGTGTATCGTATTTTTTATAGCAGCTGTTTCTGCTATCGTTACAGTAATTTGATCTCTAGTCTGCCATCCCATAGTCTCATCTATGAATTGACCTTTGGCATTTATAATAGCTACCTCAAATTTCTCTACTTGAGAGGAATCATCTATCTCTCCATCCCAGCTTAAACCTCCTGGTAAACTATATAAGGAAGGACCAGCTACTATTGATAATTCATATTCATTTTCTAATATGATATTACCGCTGATTGCTCCTGGAATATTAGGATGCTTTTTAAATACTACGTCTTCGAATGTTGGTGTTCTTTTACTCATAACCTTTATTTTAACCTTTTAATTATACTACAATATACGAATAATAACTCAGTGAGGCAACTTTTACCTCAGTTATTTTAAGCAAGAAGTATGATTTTTTCTGTTTGATCTTTATTGATAAGCTTCCTGTAAGTCCTTTTTCCATTAGGTCTTTTAGTAACTCTCTCATAAAGGTATCCTTCTACAGTAATTGGAAATCCATCAATGATCATATCAGTGATCTTAGCGTTCATTTTAACCTTCGGGTAATAATAATACTTGTTCATGTTCTTTCTTTATTGATTTATATACTTAAATATAAGAAAAAAAGAGCGTATAAGCAAGCTATATTAAGGTTTTGTTTTGATAAGAAAGAAAGGTGTTACCAGCTAAAACAATCCTCCTATTTGTAGAATTAGGATTTAAGTCTGGTCTATGCTCTAATGTAGCTGGGAATATGTATAGTGTGTCTTCTTCAGGAAATAGACTGATAGAGTTTTCATCAGATTTATCTTTTGAAAAGAAAAGCTTACCTTCATCTCCTGTGCAGTTATTTGGTACTTCTAAATAATAAGTCCAAGTATAACTAGATGACATTACTTCACCAGAAGCGAACTGAATGTGATTATGGTAATTACTATCTCTATTAGATGGATCGCTTATAAACACCCAACTGTTAGTATAGGTATCAATTGCTGTACGGTTAGAAATAGTGTTATGGTAATTTAGTACGGCTGTTGAAAATATCTTATTTAATGAAGTAATAGAATCTGCATCAGAGTAAGAAAGGCCACATTGTATCCCTGGACCGAATGCACCGGGATTTTTACTAAACAGAGGATTGTCTGTATTGAGCTTATGGCCAGGACGAAAAAGATCCACATATTTCAGCAGATCTTTCTTCAGGGCCCTTTTATTATCTAAAAGTAAAGGAATGGTATGTACCCTATACTTATGGTGAATGTATGTAATTTCCAATGTAACCTTTTTTTAAATTGCTTATCCTATATGGACAGCTTTTATAGTATTAACTAAATTTTGGAACGATGCCTTAATTTTAGCAGCATCTTCAGCAGAAGCTTTTCCAACTACCTGTCTTACTGCTCCTAATTCTAGTTCTTTTTCTTTATTAATTTCTGTTGCCATGATTATGTTTAGTTATATTATATTATAATTTATTTTTGACCGTTATCACATCCTTGGTAAGTAGTTTGCATGTATGATGAACAGTAAGGGTAATTAGAAGAACATCCAGGACTGTAATAACATCCAGGTCCTTGTATACATGCACTTGCTCCTGCTGCGTATCCATAGCAGTTGTAACAGTTACATAATATAATTTTGTTATGTATTCCGAATACTGATCCATCAGTACCTTTTACTGCTGCAACATCCACTTCCTCTATATCTAATGAGCCTCCTTTATCTAATACGATTTTAGTTTTAATATCTGTAATGACTTTAACTCCTGATGCTTCTAATAATTCATCTCCAGCTCCTAATTCAAATACTTTATTGAATTTTACTTTGCCGTCTACTACTGTATTAATCCATGCTTCATCTGTTGTTTCTAAAGCACCGCCGTCATACTTAATAACGTATACTAAATTAAATAACTCAGCATCTGATATTGTTTTATCTTCTACTTGTGCGCTAACAATACTACCAGGGAAACTTCCGTCATAGCTACCTGACCATTCTTGAACGTTAACATCTTCTTCATCTAAATCTAAACCAGTTATATTAAATGAGGATATACTATTACCTACTCCTAAATTTCCAAAAGTAACTTCTCCTTCTGATTGTTTAAATTTAGTACCTGTTAAGAACTTAACACTAGGCTCTGTTGCACCATTCATTTTCTGAACATAAGCAGGTCTTTCCCATTTCTGAACTTTATTTCCATCGAAGTCTGGGCTAGCAGGTAATGCTAATCTATTCGATGCAAAGTAAGGCTCGTAAAAATCTAGTACTTCTAAATCTGCTCCGGCAATTGCTGCTGTCATTCTATATGTCTTAGCTTTACCGTCTACTAAATCATCTAAGTTCAATACGTATTCCTGTAGAATAACAGTACCGTCTAAAGATTCTTTAAGCGCTTGCATATCATCTGCAGAAGTGATTTTTAATAATTTAGGGAAGTTACTGTAATCAGAACTAACAGTTGATTCAGCTAGTTTAATAATGTAGTTTGGATGTGCACCATTATCTCTTAACTGACTGTTATCGATTGTATCTATTACAGGTTCTAAACCAATTACGTCTCCATATGTTTGACCTTCTGAGCCTGAAGGAGCAATAAATGTGTTAGGAATACTAACTGCATTATCTCCTGTAGCGTTAAGGTGTAAGAATTCTAAGAAGCCTAAAGATGTTGAAGCATAATTTGAATCAATTACTGCTGTGCTGTCGTAAGCATTTCTAAATAGTAATGTATCATCTGCATCTTCTAAATAAGGAACTGTAGTGGCTGTATATTGAACTAAGTTGTCATTATAGTCTATACTAGCTGATACTACTGTTTTGATTTCTTGAAGAGCTCTTGGTCCAAAATCTGTAGTATGATCTTGATCTGCTGGTCCTTCTAAGTCCTTTACATTGATTGATTCCGGCGAGTTACCAAATGCCGAAGTACCAATATACTCAAAAGAAGAGATATTGTTTGCTGTAATGAAATCAGTTATTTTAGAAGTATCTAAGTATGCATTACTTTGCATAGGGTGAAAAAGGACGTTGGTATTTAGCTCTAATGCTTTAAATGTACCATCCGTATCTTTTACGAAATCAATTGCGATTACTGTGGCTTTCATATGTTAATTATATAATAGATTTATTCGTTTTAATTTTACTCTTATCAAAGTGAGTGTCATCTGCGTCCTTCCATTTATGAAGAGGACAAGGATTATACTCATCGGTGTATATTTTTTTCTTTACAGGACAACCACATGCTTTGCAATGACCTAACATCGAAAACTTATCGCATCCCGAGCAAACTTCCAGTCTCGCTTCAGCTAAAACTTGCTGCTTGTCATTAGGATTAAATGATATAGCCCAAGCCTTAAGTATGGTCTTTATGTTCATCCTTTTATATAAATAGCATGTTATTATAATTACCGTTCATCTTATATTAGTGTTGATGGTTTGGTTATTCCTATCTCTCCTCTATATGTAATTTTGTATTCTTCTGTGCTATAAAATGGTGTACATCCTCTATATAAATAGTGTGGTATTATGCACAAATGACCTTCGTATAAAGAAGTAGTCTGCAACTCTACTATTTCTTGAGCATTTGAAGGGTTTCTTCTATTAGAGGTGCTAGTTATTTTCTGTACATTATTTGGAACAATAAAGTAATCGGTACCTAAAAATACAGAATTAGCTTTAGGATTAGGCGATGTTAATTTAAGGTCTGTATTACTGTATGGGACTTTAGCCCAGTACATAAAATTAAATGTATTCTCTCCTGTGTGGGGATGTTGAAATTCATACCTATCCTGCATTGTTACCCAGCCTCCATTCTCACCTGTATATGTATTTCCGTTTACATCAGGGTTAGTTGTAAATCTATCAAACTCATAATGCTTAATAGGTAGAGCATGATGTTCTCTAATCTTATCTTCATTCCTTTTAAGTACCTTAAGTACATAAGCTATAAACTCTTCTGAGTATGTAAATTCAAATTGTTTGTTTACAAAGTTTGGAAGATCTTCTTGGTACGGTCTATTAGCGTACATGTCGTACATTAACATATTAGCTGCATCGTCCATTTCTACTCTTAAGCTTTCCGGAACTTTATCTACTATAAACCATCCACCAGAATCTTTAGAACCTATGTTGTTAAACCCATTTGGAATCATATAATTTCCAGTCTTTTTTAATGTCTTTTAATACTGTTAATAAATATCCCTCTCTAATACATTAAAGAAGGAGGGACTATTACATCCCTCCTGTATTTGGATTATATTAAGGCTGTTGCTAACTTAAATAGTTCTTTATTAACTTTTAAGTCTTTTTCGAATGAAGCAATCTTACGAACCTTTCTAACTTTAGCTCCAGTTAATGCAGCGTGAAAGTCTCCTTGAGTTATCTTCTCTTGAATAACGTTAAAGACTTTCCAAAGATCATCTCCTTCATCTTCTTTACGCTTAGGGTCTAAAATATCTATAATAGTTTCATCGTCATAGTTAAATTCTTTAGCTTTCTCACTACCTGGAAGAATACCTGCTCTAACTAACATAGCATCTAATGCTAATTTATTTTTCTGCTCTGGTGTTAGTATAGTATCTTGCATCTTATTCATTACCTCAACTCTATTAGGTAAATCTTCTACTGCCTGAGTAACTACATTTCTTAACTCTCCAAAAGTATATCCTTTATGCTTAATTTTAAAGTCACTAAACTCTTCGTCAGCTACTACCAATCCATTTGAACATACTAACCTATATATACCAACACTAAATTTAAATGCTTGCATACCATCATGAGAGTTAGTTAAAATGATTCTAGGGAAAGCATCGTCACCATTTTTAGAGGTAATTTTAATATCTGGATTCTGAAAAGATACCATGTGCTTAGAGAATATAGTATTGTTACCTCTACTCTTTCTCTGTGCTACAGTAACTGGATGCCAATTCATCCTAGCTAAATCATCGATAATAGTCTCAGTATTAACGAATAAATATTTACTACTAACATCTGGATTAGTAGGAGCTGAAGCAAATACTAATGGTGCTAGCTCTTTGATCTGGTTTTTTGTTAGGTAGTCACCTAAACCTTGTTGAAAATTTTGAATTAAATCTGACATAACTTTTATTTGTTTTATTAATATACTTAAATATAAGAAATATAACTCAGTGAGGCAACTATCTTAGTAAGTATTTTAAAATAAATTTGCTTGTTTGTGTTTTTGATAAAGTAATTCTCCTGCAGAGATTGGATTGTTCTGCATTTTCTCAATTTGAGGCTTAAAGTATTTATGTATATCTACTACTCTATCTGTTCCTATTACTCTTTCTAGTTGATGTAGTAAGTAAGATTCCATTAAAGGTGCATCTCTATTAGAAGTCATATGAAAAAATCCTCCCATATCAGAATTGTAAAGCTTATCTACTTCCGCTTCACTAGTTATCTCTATAGCTTTACCATGTGTAGTAGTACATTCACTACATATAGCTTCATAAGTAACTGAGCAAGGATAGTTTTCTACTGGGCCGAAGCTATTCATATCCCATTTCCGGAAAGGTTCATTATCAAATAGTACATGATGACCAGCAGTGCTTGCCTTTTTATAATCAGAATCTAATTCTCTCATATAATTATGTACTAAAAACTGCTCAAGAAAACAAGCAGCTTCTCTATCACTCTCTAATTGACCTTTAAAAGAATTAAAGAAGTCTAATGCTAATTGTGATGCTTCTGCTATAAGTTCATAATCTTCTGCATATACAACATTCATATTAGGAATAGAGTTAATATCAAATGTGTTTCTAAACTCTGGAGTCCAATGATCCCAGTATTTAAAATAGTAATGTAAGTATGTTCGGGCTTGAGCATCATACCCATATTCACCTCTCATAAACTTATTTAATATCTCTCCATCATTGTCATCACTAAATTCATCTTTAGGTTGATCTCTATAGCAGAACATATTTGCATGATGTCTGTTTAAGCTTCTAAAATCTATATGTTTGAAAAATGTTGTGTCTGTATCTATATGCAGAAAAGGTTCTGTCATGCTAGCAAACGTATCTACTTTAGGAATACTCCAAGCACCTAAAGAATGCTTATGATAAGATTTTTGAATTATATCATCGTATAGGTATTCAAATCCTAAGTCCTTTAATGGCTTGATAGCTGATGTATCTCCGTAGAGGTTAATTCCTCCATAGTTTTCCTTTGCATAGAATGCACTAAGGATCATATTATAGAAATTGATTTTACTTATTGGTCCGCCAGTATCACCTGTGGCATATGTATGTATTACTTTCATTATAAACTTTTTACTTTCTCTAATAATTGCCAAGTATCAATACACTCATCATTTGCTTCTATTGAGTGGTAATGATCTAATGCTGCTGTTAATGCTGTCTCCCATTCCACTGATGGTAATGTAATTTCGAACATTTGCTCTGCCTCTTCGAATGTAACCTCAAACAAATCAGCTGTACGTTTTTTCTTATTCATTGCTGACTCTATACCTTCTACTATTGCATCAGTAACTTTCTTCTTTTTAGAAGTAAATAAATTCGTAAATTCCTCTGTTGACTTAAATGTTAATTTCACCATACTATCCTCTTGAACCTGATTTGTTTCTAAACTCTAACGACTTCGTACTCTCTATAATAGTTTGACTATTTTTATAGTAAACTTCTTTATTAGTTAACGACATGTAAACTGGACCATCGGTAAAGTCTACTGTTCTCATTGGTACGTCTGAGAATGACTCTCCATGACGTGGTTGTTGAATAGGTTGTCTATATCTTCTAGGACCATCCCATGATCTAAATACCATAGAAGTAACTCTATGCCATCTATCTAAACTATCCATCCATATTTCTAATACAGCTTCCGTAGGGAAGTCGTATCTCATTTTCTCTGTATTACCTCTTTTCTCTGCCATAACCTTTAATATTTAATATAAATATAAGAAAATTATTTTAATTAAACAACTGATGAAGTAACTTTAATTCTATGTCCTTTGTTAGGACCGTAATGGTGAAATTGTTTAAAGAACGCTTTAGGTTTACCTTCATATATAGTTATACCTGCTTCTTTTGCTGCTATAGAAATTAAACAGCCTTCAAGAGCTCCTGATGATCTGTCAGATAATCTAAATGGAGAATTATTCTTAGTCAACTCTATTAAACTATCCCAGTGACTTATAAAACTATTCATTTTTAAATCATCTATATTAAATATAACAATTGATTCATCTAAGAAATTAATACAGTTACTTCCGTACTTATCTTTTAGTACATCAAAGTATCCATTTATATCTATATCTTGAGCTATACTATCCATTACTAGGTACGGTCTGGAGTACCTAACGTGTATACCTTCTTCTATATTATCTGCTGAGTTGATATCTACTTCTTTTCTCATTACATGATCAGTGTCTATAAGAATTACCTTACTGCCATTATTTCTAATAGCGTTGATCTTTTCATTGAAGTTAAACACTTCAGGAGTATACTTTACATGTTCGGCTCCTAATTTGTTTATTTCTTTTTTTAGATATTTGTACTCTTCTTCGTATCGTTTTCCTTTTACTAAGGAAGTAAAAATATATTTACTCATTAAGGTCTAGTGTATACCCAGCAAACAATTCCATATAAGAAGTAAGCTTGGTGCCGTTTCCGTCTTTGAATTCATATCCATTTCTAAGAAATTTACGTACACTTCCTGCTCCTCCTAAATGCGCTGCTGCTAAAAGACCTGACTCTGTAATATAAATTCCATGCACTACTGTTCCAGAGTGCTTTTTAATTTGTTTTCTTAATGATTTTTTATTTGCTAGTAAAAGCTTCTGCATTGCTTTTTCTTGAAGCAAAGGATTGTTTAGAAACTCTTCTTGAGTGACATTAAATTTTAAATGTTCTAGAGTTGATCTACCAAATTGGTATTTGCCTAAATATCCATATCGATTAACAGCTTTATAGTTTCCAGAAGACTCTCTGTGTCCTATAGCATCTAAGAATGCATGATGACTCTTAGTAATTAATTTTATAGTTTCAACTTCTATTACAGGAGTTACTATAGCCATAGGCTTAACTTTTAATGACTCTACTTTCTCAAGTCTTGGTCTTGTTACGCTTGCAAAAGCCATAACAATTGTGGAGAGTAATAACACTCCAATGATTGCTCTAAGTTTGTTCATACAAAAATTTTAAATTAGAATAAATCTAAAAAAGATGGGTTTATCTTTTTTTCTCTGAGCTTTTCGTTTGTCTCAGATTGCTTAACTAGGTCGTCAGCTACTTTTCTCTCTAAAGGTTTTTTCTTTTTCCAAGTAGAAAACTTATTTTTTTTCTTCTTTTCCATGAATATAAATAGTTATTGTCTAGAGATATACTCGTTCCCAGGACGTTCTTCTTCCTGATACAGTCCTAACTCTTTAAGATGCTCTATGTGATGCTCATCTAATTCCCAGTTAGGTTGATCGTCAATGGTTTTAACGTAATCTTCCATTGCCTCTGCTGCTTTCTCATCTATAGGTGATGCTGCATAAAGAAAAGAACAATTATAACATAGGAACTCTAAGTTATCTAAGTGCCAATTTTTCTTATTGCCATCTTTGAAGCTAAGTATAACAGGTATTTTTTGATCTGTTACTCTTTTCTCTGAGAAATTACAGTTAGAGCATACTTCAACTAGCATTGCTTCGCTTAGTAACCTTGCTTTAATCTTTCTAGGATCGAAATGCTCTATAGGAACTCTACCTTCTAGTACATCCATCAAAGGTATATTATCAATACCAGAGATAGCAAATTTAGGTATGCCTTCTCCAGCTTGATTCTTATGAGCTTCCAACAGAGTTACTCCTTCGTCATTTTTAAACATCTTTGCATACTTCTTATAGTGGTTATAAGATATATGTAGATATCTGGCGGCTGCCATATTAGAACGAGTATTCTGTTGTGCTCTAAGAATATCTTCTTTAGTAACTATTTTAGAAGGTCTTGCCATTAGTAGTCTATTCCTCTAATTTTAGTAGCATTATCATTATTAGGGTCAGCTATATTTTGATCCTCGGCTTCTTCAGCACTAAGCTCTTGTGCTATTCTTTCTTTGAGTGACTGCGATACTTCATTCTCATCTGCATCGAAATCAATTATCTCTATGTGAGCTTTTTGACCTTTTAACTCTGCTTCTTTCTCAGCAATAGCTTTCCATTTAGATTGTTCCATAATAATTAAACCATTGTAGGTATGGTCTCCTTCTCCTTCTACAGTTGTAATACCAACTAATGGTTCAACAGTAGAACAGTTAACACAAACGTGATAGCCGTACTTAGTTTTTCTTAATTCTGGGAATGGTTCGCCGCATTTAGGGCATGGGATCATTTTTAGTTCTGTCATATAACCTTTGTTTTTTAAATTAATATACCTAAATATAAGAACTTAATACCGGGGAAGCAACTTTATCTTGATAAACTTTCAATTACTTTCCATACATCTTCTGCTCTTTTAAATGGAACAGTAGACTCTTCATTGTTCTTTTCAACTGTTATAGTACCGTCCCAATCTTTATCTGGAACTAGTTGATAAAGGTACATCTGTATTAAGGCTAATTGTTCTTTATTATAATGTAGCCTCAGTAAGTTTTCTATTACAGCGAAGAATTGATCTTCGTAAGCTGTCATATCCATTCCTATTTCTTCTGCCATAAAATCTTTTCTTTCTTCTATGGTCTTAAGTTGTCGGATAACTTGTATGAATATTGTTTTTTCCATCACTTCTTTGCTAGGTGTTCTTAATTTAATCCTATATCCTAATTGGTATATAGAATGTAACGTATGTCTTATTCTCTTTTTAGGATCTGTCATAACGAACTACTTCAAAAAGACGGTCAAATGTTTTTAAATCCACACTCTTAAATGCTGCAAAGCATCTACGAGCTTCCTCTATAGAAGGTGCTGACCAAGTCATCACATATTCTTTGTTAGGATCGAATTTACTGAAGTATGCAAATTTGTGCATAAGCGTAAAGTTGTTTTAAGTTTATAATTCAGACCCGGGTACGTCGTCTGCTTCTTTTTCTGCACCAGGATTTTGACCTGCTAATGCTTTTCTGATAATTCTATCGAAGTATTCAATATAGATAAAGAATCCTATAATAGTCTTATCTTTTAAATTTCTATCTCTTTCTACTCTCATATCAAACTCTCCAAGACCTTTTTCTAATCTAGTTTCAAGTTCAATAGCAATGTCATTCTGTTCAGTAGAGTTCATGTTACCAAATTCAGTAGGTAGGAATTGTACTTTAACTCCTTTCTTCTGAGGGTCTTCATTAGTATCTACTTTCAACATAAATGAATGTCCTGCAAATTTAATTTTAGCAGCTTCTGAGATAACTGATTTTACTATGTTTTCTATTGTTTTCATATAATTAAATATAAGAATAAAAATTCGGATATACTAATAAATAGTTAACCAAATAACATTTTTTTAGATTTAGATGAACCTTCTTCAAGTATCTGATGCTTTGCTACTGATCTGTTACGGCAGTATTGCTCAATAGTCCAGTCTATTCTATCTGTAATAAACTCCATTTCCACAATAGTCCCATCTGTCATTTTAAATTCTACAATGTATTTTTTCATTTCTATCTCTTTGTTAAGTCTTCTTTTAACTTCTCTGAAGGTTTAGGTACTGTAAAAAAGACTTTTGATTTTGGTAAACCTAAACTACCTTGGTGAGCTGTAAATGATTCTGGTAATGTTAGTATACCTTCATCGCCTGCATCTCTATGCTTCTTAACTACATATGGAGTACAGATTTGATCTCTAATACTCTCATTGGTTAGCTCTTTATAAATATCTTCTCCTAACGAAATACTCTCTTTACAGTTCCTTCTGATTAAGATGCCAGTTTCGTAATGATCATACTTATATGGATGTCCTTCTTCGAAGTATCTTTCTAGCTGCTTATTAACTACAGATGGTTTATCATTATCATATACATAAGCTGTTACCATTCCTTCTACGTAAACGCTAGTTAAATCAGTATGATGATGTATTACTGTATGGAACTTATCTTCTTGTAGCAGATGCTCGACTACTGGTTTAGGAAGAACATTGAAGTAACATTGTGAATCCATCCATATACTATGTGTATGTTCCGGAAGAGAAATCTTTGTTGGATTCCATTTGTGGAACCTTGATTGCATTCTAGGAGATAGTGTCTTTGATTTCTTTACTACTCTAACATCCCAGAACTCTGATTTGAGATCTTTTCTATTTGTAAAGGCTACGTACTCTACATCTTCTTTAGGATGAACGAAAGGAAAAAACTGTCCTACCTCTTCTAAAGGTAACTTTGGGTCAGCAAATAATGCTGTATATACTACTAACTTCATTTAATTGTTTTTATTTCTGGTAAATCTATTTTTGTTTTATTTTCTTTAGGCGGTACTTTCCAAAAGCTATATAATCCTTTTTCTAATTCATACTTATCCCATACGAATCTTTCTCTCATAGGCTGTGCTTGTGCCCATTTCCACATCTTAGTTAATCCGTCTCTAATATCAGTTGTATCTTTATAGTCTAATAATAGTTCAGACTTCTTATGAGTAGGGTAAGCATCTTTTACTTCATGTCTAGGCTCCTTGTACACAACTGGTACTCTTTCTATATCTCCGCCTCCCATTATCTCTCTTAATAAATGACATGCTTCATTTATCGTAGTAAATTTAGATCCACCTAAGTTAATTATTTCTTTAGAAGTAGATTCTAACTGAGAAGCTTTCCATAGTGGTTCTAAACAGTCATCGATATAACTCCAAGCTCTTTTCTGTTCACCATCTCCAAAGATAGTTAAAGGCTCATTGTTCATATACTGATACATCCAGATACCTAATACGTTTCTATACTTATCCCATATGTTTTGTTTGATACCGTAAACGTTATGAGGTCTAATAATAGTCCAATCTAATCCATGTTGCTCACCAGCAGCTTTAATATCCATTTCACAAGCAAACTTTGCAATGCCATAAGGATCAATAGGAGCTGGAGGATCTATCTCTTCAAAAGGTCTCTTACCTTCCCAACCGTGACCGTATACTGCCATAGTAGAAGTAAATACTAATCTATCTACATCTGCTTTTATACATTCGTTTACTATCTTAGCTGTAGCTTTTAAATTGTTGTCATAGTTATAGGTTCTAATAAAAGGAGATAAACCTTCAGCAGCATAAGCAGCTAAATGGTATACAATATCTGGTTTATGAACTTCAAAGCAATTCTCAATTGGATGGTTTGCTATATCCATTTGCCAGAAGTCTACCTTAGGGTTAACATTCTCTTTGTACCCTCCGCTAAGATCATCAATACCTACAACCTTATGCTGTGGATGATTTTCTATAATATAATCTGCTAGTCTACTTCCTAACAGACCTCCTACTCCTGTAATTAAAATTGTTTTACTTTCTACCATATCTCTTTTACTTTATTAATAATGTCTTGATGACTATTCATACCTATTATATTTGCTCCGCTTAATTTACTGAGCCAAGAATCTGTTCCCCATACTCCTCTGCCTGCTCCTTTACCTTCAGGGCTGTCATAGATTATAACATCACCTCCGAAGTATGCGCTTAAACAAGCATTTCCTCCTGATACTGTAATATGTTTATCCGACGATGCTTCTAACATTAACTGCATTACGTTAAAGCTGAACTGGGGATAAAGTTTAAGAAACTTGTCAATAGTGTAGACATAAGGATGTAAGTTACTAATATATTCAAAGTCGTCGAATTCTTGTATTTCATTTTCGTCTTTATAATATCTCTTATCATCTCCTTTAGGTCTTATATATACAATATCGTATTTTTCTTTCAGATATCCAAATAATTCACCTAAAACTTCTGTTGGGTAATAATTAAATGTACCTTCAAGCCATTCTAATGAATACTTATTCTGTATAACTACTACAGGTTTATTAAACTGAATATACTTACCATACTTCTCTTTAAGTGGAGGAGGGGTCCAACCTTCCTTAGTATAGTCTGGTGCTAATTTATTATAAGATAATGAGTCATTATAAGCGTCAAATCTATCTACCTCTACTACTTCATCTGCAAAGTAATATAACTCTCCTAATCCAGGCTTACAGTAAACTTTTACTTTATCTCCATTAGCATGATGATGATAAGCTTTAGGTAGAGCTCTAATCATATCCCAAGTAAATTCATGAAATTCTGCTACTTCTTTCATCTTATAATTTTAAATGCTTATGATAGGATCTAGTGTGCTTACCTACATATGGATCAAATACGCTACCTACATCTAAGTATGTCTGCTTATTGTTATATTGCCATAGCTCATGTATAAAGACATTTGTAGCCATACCAGCAGAGAAACAATAAACCTTATCTCTATTAATATCTAGAGTGCCCTTGATAACTTCTAGTAACTCATCTTTTTGCTTCCAAACATTATTAGAAGGTATTTCTATAAACTCATTAATGAAAGGAAGTCTTTTAAGATCTTTGTTACCGATATAGACTACATGAGGTACTCTCAATGCCTCACCTAAAAGATCTATACGTCCTTCCATTGAAGCTTTATGAAATACATCAGCATCTATCCAGTCTTGCTCTGTAAAGTTTGCTACATCTGAAGGTAGGTTCCATTTCAGATCTTGTGCTCCTAAAATATAATCTTGTTTAGTTTCTACAATTTCTTTAAGTGCTTCTCCTAAATCGTGGTAGTATAAATTACCGTCACAATTACCTCCTGGTGCTTTTCTAATGTTAAGCCATTCACCGTCACCCCAACGAGTGAAAGCAAAAGGGTTACCTAGCAATATTTCTTCTACAATGTCTTCATAAGTCTTAATCATCGCTTACTGCTCTCCCTTTATCCGCTTTCCAATCTTGTTCTGGTCTAACATGTAAATTTGTTTTCCATCCTCCCTTGATTGTATTCAATTCTATATTATGTGTTTCAGCAAATGTTAATAGAGCATTTACATCTTTCGGGAAACAAGTACCACCGTATCCTAATTTACCATCAGGCCCTGGTACATGTAAGTGACTGTCTCCTACTCTTCCATCAGAGGCAAAGCCATATAAAGCATCTTGCCAATTAGCTCCGATTGCTCCAGCTAACATTTTAAACTCATTTACGATGCTAACTTTAGTAGCAAAGAATGTGTTGTTCATATATTTAATTAACTCTGCTGTTGTAGAGTCTGTCTTAATAATATGCTTATTCATAAACCTTTCCTCAAATAACTTAGCTGCAGGTTCTATATCGTCTGCATGTCCACCTAATACTATTCTTGCTTGAGTTAACATATCTAACTTAGCGGTTCTCTCAGTAAGAAACTCAGGACTAAATACTATGTTAAGATCTTTGTACTTCTGTTGTAGACTACGTGTAGTACCTGGTAGTACTGTAGATTTAATAATATAGATAGGACCTGATTTTGCTGCATCAAATACTTTATCTATGTATGAAGTATCTTGTCTACCGTCTTTATACATTGGTGTAGGTACACATACAAATACGAAGTCACATTCATCTATCTCCTCTTTAGTATGGGTAGCTCTTTTAGGGTCTATATCGTAAATTCTTACATCAGTTGTTGGAGAAAATGCGAAAGCTTGAGCTTCTCCTACAAAACCATTACCGATTATTCCTACTTTGTATTTCATATAACTGTTTAGTTTAACTATTAAGTAAGATCAGATTTAGATCTTACAGGTACTTTTACTTTTGCTACTTGTGATACAGCTTTTACAACTGTCAACTCACCTGTTGGTGTGGTACTAACCCTTGACTTAATATATTTACCTTTCAATTTAGCATTAACAATATCGTTGTCAGCTTTAATTTTTATATCTCTAAAGTGAATAGTATTATCATCTCCTAATGATTCGAATAGAGTCGAGTAAGCAGGTAGAGCTTCTTTTAATTCTGAGGATATAATCGTAAAGGTTGGTGTTAATTGTTTAACATCTATTGGATCGCTTTTAATATATTCTCCATGATGCTTTATTTTATTTCTAACTTCATTACAGAAATCAAAAGCTTTTTGCCAAGCTACGGAATTAAATGTATCAACTATAGTTATATCTCTTTTGAGTAACTTACCATCTTTCATAGCGTTTAAAATAGTATAAGATAAATCTTCATTAAACCCTATAAGAAGTAAGCTACCTGGTTGGCTGTTTGCTTCTTTTAGACTATTGACTGTATTGTAAAATTTTGCTTCCATAATAATAAATAGCTATTTTAATTGACCTGACTCTATTTGAGCGTACCTATCATTCTGTTGCTCTTGTCTTTCTATCTCTTTATTATGATAAATACAATAAGTTTCTTCTAAGGGTAACACAGCAAATGTATCGTAACCATCAATCATTCCATGAACTTTATGGCCAGACCATTTTATAGAAGGGTCGTTTTTATATATTCTTTTCTGTTGGTCAGGCCAGTTAACGTGTCCTTTATCGTTAACACTCCATCGCCATTTATTAATATGCTCTTGAGTTAAACCTTTTACTACATTTGCTCTAGGACCTATTAGAATATCTACAGGATTATCTTCCAGAATAGGTTTTAGAATCTTAATTAGAGATTCACTAGGTACTTCATCGGCATCAATCTGAAATATATAATCTCCTTTACATTCTGAGTTCATATAGTTTTTATTCTCTAAGAAGTTTTGCTGGAAGTCAAAAGGAAATGCTCTTACTTTATCTTTATGATGGTCTAAAACATCTAATACTTCTCCTGTTACTCTATTATTATCGTATACAACTACGATTTCATCGTCATCGTCTATTAAAGGATGAATAAACTCTATTAAGTATTGAAGTTCATCAGCTTCGTTACAAACTGTTATACCGTAACTTATTGTCATATTATGCTATATTAAAAAATCCTATCTCTTCACAAGCGTCCATAAATTCTGTCTTTGGATACTTCTTACCGTTCATCATATCCATCTTAACATCTTGATCTTTAGGAAACCTACCTGATTTAATATCTTCTTCTGATAAAGGTATTGCTTTAACTGCTGCCCATTCCCAATTATCTTTTGAGTTACCGTCTACAAATACCATTCCTTTTCCTGGCAATGTTATAGTAGCCGGAAACCATACTCTACCTTCTTTATCAGTATGCATTAGGTCTTTATATAACTCTGGGGATGTCTCAGTTAAGTCTTTAACTGGTTTTGATCCTTCTGTCATAAGAGTTGAGGTTGTAAACCCACTCCCAAAACATAACCAAGTTGTTATTTGTTGACCTCCTTGCTCAAAGTTTTGCTCATACAAGCATTACTTCCAAAAGGTCCATCTACTAATTGATCTTTATCTATATTCATATCTATAATTTAGGTAATTTTAATTCTACTAACTTAGGAAACTTTGGAATACGTTCCTCTAAAATACTATCTATCTTAGTAGCCATATCCTCATAAGTAAACTCAGTTAGTGTTCTACGTCTTTGCTTCTTAGATGAAGATACGAACTTTTTATAGTGTTTGAAACTATCTTTTAGTTTTTTTCCTACATCTGCTGGGTCTGGAGTAAACCATTTAGATCCTTCTAGTATCATATCTTTAACTTGTGCTGAAGGATGAACGTCAGTTAGCTGTCCTCCTACTAGAATGCTCATGTCTGGGTTAAGAAAGTCACATTGCCCGCTCCATCCTGAAGCTATAATAGGTTTACCTGTAGTTGTAAATTCTAATAAAGGTCTTCCAAAGCCTTCTCCTTTAGCTAATGAAAGCATTACTTTAACTTTAGAGTGATTATATAACTCATTAACGTTTTCGTCTGTTAAATCGCCATGAAGTAAGTATATGTTAGGTAACCTTCCTTTTACTGTAGCTCTAATCTTATTAATTTTATCTAATATTTTACCTTGATCTATAATAGAACTACCTACTTGCTGTGTTTTCAGTATTAAAGCTGGAGGGTTAGATTTATTCTTAAATGTTTCTAAGAATGCTTTAACAGTAAAGCCCATATTTTTTCTATCCTCTCCTGTATTGCCTTGCATCCAATGTCCTATGGTTAAGTAACAGAACTGTTCTTTTATACTGCTTAAGTCTAATGATGAGGTAACTGGTTTATATTTTTTAGTATCTACTCCTTCAAATAGTACTAGTATCTCTTTCTCTAATCCTAAGTCTTTTATCTTCTTACCGTCCTTGTCTTTAATATCGTACTTAGTTTGTTTAAATACATTCATTGAATGAGTAGAGGAAGTAAGAATCAAGTCCATTGTATTACATCCTTCAAGCCATTTAGGTGCTACAACAGTAGTTTCCATTCCAGCAGTACAGCCTATATTGTACTTACCTACTCGTTGGAACTCATTAGGTACAGTAATCTGCATCCATATATCTGGTTGTTTATCTAGCTTACCTATAATTCTTTTACTAATTTCTACGTCATTATGATCCTGTAAGTAACCGAATCGAGTATTACCCCATCGTTGACTAAGTATAATAACTTCGTATTTATCTGTTTGTATAATAGCATTGACTAAATCTCTTGATCTAGCTCCATATCCAGAGTACGTATCTACTGGACAGCTTATTGCAAATGTTGGTTTGCTCATATTAATAACCTATTAGTTTATGTTTAACTTTCTTATCTTTATTTTCTACTACCTTAATCAAATCGAATTCTGGTCTTGGAGTAAAATTCTCTAGCACTTCGTCCATAGCTGCGGATATATTTTTACACATATTAGCTGATGACATTCCTGCTTCTTCTGAGGTTACCCATTCTCTTCCAAGTGCTCCTCTTCTATTTCTTTCAGTAGCTCCTAAGTTATATGAGTCAACTAATACCTTAGCAGCATCTGTTGATGAACATCTATCATCGAATATGTAAGGGGTATTAGGAGAGCCTGCTAAACATATATTTGAAGGGAATATAGGCAAAGCCCAATCACCACATTCTTTATAAGTACCTCTATGGTTTGAAGGAAAATCAGCATCATAGTCTAACCATTTTCCATCTTTAACAAACCTCATCTGATCTTGCATACCGCCAGTTACATTAGCTGCTATCATTGTACCGGCCATCATTGACTCGGTTAATGATAATCCCCATCCTTCATTTGAAGACATAAGCACTGTAATATCAGCAATGTTATATAGTAAGTTCATTTGCTGAGGAGTTAATTTATTGTTAGAGAAGTATACATTAACATACTCTGGGTCTGTGATAGCATCTTTAACTGCTTTTAAATCAGTACCATGTTGATCTACAATAGCTGTATGCATTAGTAATGCACATTTCTTAGCCTTCTCTACTCCTATACTCTCACAAAACTCTTGATAAGCAAGTATTACATCAGCTGGATGTTTACGTGCTATATTTCTAGAGTTAAAAAATACTACATATTCAATATCCTTACCTTGAAATAAATCTGATTTAAATTTAGTATAGTCTTCATATAATGGATGTTCAGTAGTAACTGGGAAGAATACTTCTTCATCGATACCGTGAGGTATGTATTTAATTATTTTATCTTCTGCGTCTTCTCCTAATACAATCTCATTTATAAGTTTAGTTTGCTTAGAAATAGCCATTAATAAATCTACTGAATTGTAGTAAGGTTTATTGTACATAGGAGCAGGAAAGTCGTCCCATATATTCAACCAGCAAATAGGAATTTCACTTCGTATTTCTCTTTCTATATCAAACAACCAAGTCCAGTATCTAGGATCAGTAAATATAAAAATAGCATCAGGTTTTTCTGTCTGAAGTAATTGTCTAATTTTAGCTACATCTCCGTAACCATTATATGGTTCTATTTTTACATCAGCATCTGTAATATCTAATCTCTTATTGATATCATCTGCTAAGTCAAATACTTTACCTGTGTCTGGATGGTTTATACCTGCTCCTAATTGATACCAGTTAAAGTGATCTGATGTATTTACTACAAACTCTCTAGCCATAGTAGCTATTCCAGAATGCATTCTTATATCATCACTAAGTAATAAGATCTTTTTTCTTTCCTCTTTTGGAATATAACCGAATTCTTTACTCATTTATTTTAATTTGATATTATTTTGGTTTAATAACTTTGATCTAAACTCTTCATTAGTAAGATAGAGATAAATTGCCCTATCAGCAAGCTTTTTAAATGAAAAGTTATCTTGAAGTGCTGCCATTTTAAAATTATCAAATAGCGGCTGTGTAATTTTAACTGATGTTAGTTTCTCGTCTTTAATTGCCATAACTTAATTATATATGTATATAAATATATACTAATTTAAAATTGCGTCAGGACATATACGCATCTCTTTAAAAGCACAAAAATTACATCCCCATTTGCTAGGAGAAGTAGGGTACTCTTTATCAATATACTCACCATTACTATCTACAGTTGTTTGTACAAATGTATTCATAGATGATAGAGCCTGTCCTCTTTTAATCTTTCCTGAAGGTGGTCTAAATATCTGTACTCGCTTTTGCATAGAAGCAAAGTCCGCTTCTTTAGGCACCCTTCTCTTAACTATAAAGTATTCAACATCTATTTTATCAATAGGTATATCAAATTGCTTAGCAAAAAACTCTTTATACAGAAGAATCTGAGCTATTTTAGATTGATCTTTTTTAGCATAATCATTCCAGCCGGAGGTAGAAGTTTTTATATCTATTACAGTCCATCTTTCAGTGTTTTCATTATAGAATACTAAATCAATAAAGCCTTTAAACATCACGCCAGGGCGTAACTCTTGGTATAATAGCGTCTCTACGCCTGCCAATCTATCACTCTTAGTACTAAAGTATCCTCCTCTTTTTTTCTTGAGATAATCAAGTATATGTTTACCGTCTAACCAGAACATATTTAGCTCATCTGCGTTAGAAAAATCTTGATGACTATTTTGTGCCCTAGTGGACTTGTAAGATTTAATCATATTTTCATAGAGTAACTTACTTAAGTCCATTTCATTAGCAGTCTTTACTTTATCATGGTATATAGTTTCAAGCCAAGTTTGGATAGTTTCATGCATGGCAGTCCCAAAACATGCATGAATAGAAGGTTGATAAGGAGCTAATTTCTTTAAGTACTGAAGGTACCATTGACGTTGACAGTTCGTAAACGTGCTTAGCTGAGAGTAAGATATATGTTTATTCTTAGATGGGCTCTGCTTTATCTTACTTTCCCAAACCTCTTTGACCAGAGGGTTAGCTTTCTTCTTTATTTTATCCGGATAGATTTTCTTCAAACTACTAATCGTTTTTCCACATCCCTCTAGATACTAACTGAGCAATTATACCGTAGTTAGTAACATCTTGAAAGGTATCTATTAATGTTTCGTTTTGAGCTTTGCGACCTGAGATGATCATATTTTTCCATCTATTAATCTTATCTGATAATCTATACCATAGACCTGTCATTGCAAATTCTACTTCATCTTTAGTATCTAGATTGGTACCAGCACTAACATTATGCATACCGTAATCGAGATGCTTCTTAGCAAATAGATCAAATTGTTCATTCATAACCTGTTCATATCCATCATGGATAGTAGGGTATTCAGATTTTAGGATTTCTCTTGCCGAAGGAGTTGGTCTTTTGGCATTCATGATTTCTCTATCACTCATAACTTATTCTTGTGGTTTATAACTATTAATAATATAAAGATAAGAAAGTATATGTTCTTAAGCAACTAATATTAACGTTTTATTTACATGTAACTGATTGTGTTGTCATCGTCAGACCCTGAAGATCTATTTATCCATCCTTCAGTACCGTCCATAAATCTAACTCTTCTTTTAGAAGGAGTTTTTTGAAGTATTTCGGCAACTCTTTTATCTGATTCAAATGCGATTTCCCAATCTTCTTCTTTATCTATATCTTTTGGTTTAGGATCTGGTGTAGTATCAAGTGGTAATTCATCGTAATGTTCTCCATCGTTACCGTTTTGCCCTACTATGTTCATTCTCTTTTCATCATCTTCATCATATTCCATTAGAGGATCTTCCGATGTAGGAGGGGCAAAACCTCTTGCTTCATCTGGTAGTATTTCTTCATACGAATCATCATCGTATAATGAATCTGTATCGGAGTATTCACCGTATAGGTTTTTTTCGAATGCTTTATCGAATGCAAAATTTGCTGCAACTACTAATGCTATAGCTAATGGATCAAATACAAATATTATTATAAGTAAGAGAATGTTAATAATCTTATCCATTGGCATTCCAGTAAGGCCGGAAAGGTATTGTAGAGGTCCTAATTCTCCTGCAACTTCTAAATTATTATCAAGTTCTAGTATTTGGAATTGAAATTTCTGTAAACTGTCTGCTGCTACTTCTCTTTTTGCCTGAACAAGTTTACGATTCTCTTCTTCAGTTTTGATACGACTCTGTGCCATTCTGATTTCAGAGGTTGATATGGTTGTTCTAATGCCCCCAGCCACCGAGGTGTCTCGTACTTGGATTGATTGAGACCTAGCATTGGAAAGAGCACTAATGTTATTAGAAATTCTTTCAAGCTCTTGATCGTACCTATTAACGTCTTTAGCATAGAAATCTTTTTTCTGAGTTATGAAGGCTGTCTTGTTATCTTTGAGTGATAGTTGTCTATATGTATCTTGATAAGCAGCACTTAAAAATCCGTATATACCCATACTAGTAATAAGTATTAGCACTACCGTAGCGATAGATAGATACGTTCTAAGATACTTATTTAGTGTATGCCAATACTGGTATAGTAGAGATGCAATTACTAATTTAGCTGCTTCTAGTGAACCAGCCATAATGATCACCTCTATTGATGCTCCAGCGAAAAGTTTAGAGAGTCCTGTTACAGAATAGAATGCTGCTGATATAGAAACGCTCAAAGCTGATAGTGCAATAAGTGAGGGAAAGAAACCTTTTCTAATAGTTTTTAGTGTAGTTTTCATATAAATAAATAGTAACTTAGTTACTTCGCTAGCAATAATAAGGTAGCTACTGCACCAACTCCTGTTCCAACTTTATAGAAAAAAGTACGTCTTTTTTGTTTTTTTAATGCTTTTTCTAGTTCTGCATTAAGTTCTTGTGCTAAGTTAGTTTGATTAGATTTAGTAGAAATAATCGATTCAAAGTTTACAATCTGCTTATTAAGTGTAAGGATTATGGTATCCTTCTTAAAGAGTTGAATCTGTTGTTGTTTAATAATATCATTAAATACTACTACTTCTTTTTTAGCTGCATCACCTTTAATAAGGTCTTTAATTACTAACTTTACTATCGGTTTCTTTAATCGAATCGTTGTACTGTCTGTAACGCTCTGTGAAAAAGAGGTAAAGCTCATCATTAGAGTAATCGTTAATAGCATTAAGTTTCTCATCTGTTTCTTTTTTAATTCTGTATATGCTTCCATTAAGTTGCTGGATTTTCTTTCTTGATTCCTCTAAGCTTTTATCAAGTACCAGTATCTTATTGTTTAGCTCAGAGTTAAGTGTGTAAGTAGAGTCAATTGTAGTCTCTAGAGCTTTAATCTTATTTTCATAGCTCTCTACATCGACTTCGATTTTATCTTGCCCCCATATCATATAGGCGACAAACATACCTAATATTGCAAATAGTAGATATGACTGTAGTTTAGTTCCATTCATAAGATCAATATAAGAATTATATTTTAATTATCCAACTATATCAGAAGATTCTAATAAAGTATAAGAGAAAGAGTTACCCCATTGTTCTCTAGCGATTTGACATACATCAAGGAATTCATGCCAATCATCATTGTCAGCTATGACTTGACATCCTGCAGACCATTTGTCTACTCTTAATGACTTTCCTCCTGCTCTGCCTGTAGCTCTATGGATATTAATACCGAATATACCTTCATCTACATTCTCTTCTAATAGATCGTATTTGTTATCTCTATTATTATCTCGGTATACTTTAACTGGTTTTTGTTGACCTAAAGCTAAGTACTTACCTAGGTGCAATCTTAATTTATGTGAACCTCTATATTGACCTGGTTTTAATATTGCAACTCCTTTATCATTCATTACGTTCTCTACCCAATGTGTTCCAGGATCAGTAGTACATTTGTAGCAATGGAATTGCCATTCACCTTCTATTTTATATGATAATGTTATACAGTCATCAAAAGCATTAGTGACTCTATTTTTTGTCTCTGAGTTTCTTACTCCAATGATATTAACATCGTAGTCTCCTCCTGTGAAGTATTTGTAGCCTTTGGCATTCATTACTTCTTCTATTTGTTCTCTTGTATAACAACTCATAATTAACTACATTTATTTTTTATTTTACTATATAATTCCTCAGCATATCCTGCCGGGTCTTCGATGTGTTCTTTGGTGGATTCCATTTTACCTATTAAACAATTTTTAAAATGTTTACCGCTTTTACCTTTTAGTAAAGTTTCTATTGCACATGCCTTCATCCAAGTTCTTGGATCATTACCTTGTACTGAGGACTTTACATCCTCGATTGCTATAATACATTGTACTGCGTTTGCCATAATCTAAAATTTACTTTCGTTTAAGAGTTCGTTAATTTCTTTTTGAATATCTTCCAGTGATTCTGAGATTGTAAAGTCTAAACCTGCTTTAAAGTGTACCTCGTCAAAACCATCTTTGAATACTATAATGTGTGGGATTGTTCTTACCTTGTATTTCTTTTTAGCTTTAGGAGCTTTAGCGATGTCGCATCTGTAGTATTTGACTCCTTCTATTTTATCCCAATGTTCAAAAGAATTATCATCATTAAACGAAGCCCAGAACTCTACTACGACTATTGAAATATTATCATCTTGAAAAGCTGATCTTCCTTCTACTGCTTGTTCAAAATTAGCATCAGTTAGTATCTGTTGTCCGTAAATTGAACCTGTGAGTAACATTAGTGTTATAACTATAAACTTTTTCATATTAGTTTCTTTTTTGTAAGTCGAAAAGCCTCTCATCTATTTTATTAAGCTGCTTCTTAATTTCTTCTACATCATCTTGAGTGTTGATGATAGCGTCTCTAATAGCTTCGTCTTTCATTTGAAATTCTATTCTTTGAATTTCAGGTTCTGGAAGCTCTTTTGCTTCCTGTATATCTGCTTGAAGTGAAAACCACATACCGATAACAGTTGCAAGACCGAATAAAACTATACCTATTGTTTTGAGGTCTAACGTAATTTTAGTTTCCTCACCTATTTGTTTTGCCATTTTATATTATTTAAAAGAGTAGTTTATACCAAATGTTGTTTGATACAACTTACTGTCCCACATTTTAGAGTACTCACCTTGTATAAATATCCCTAAGTTTTTACCTATTTTAGTACCTAATGATGCTCCAAATGAATAGTCAGACCATTGTTCTAATTCTGCATCTTGTCTTAATCCACCTTTTCCCCAATTGTTTCTATTTAAGTAAGATGCT
>Ga0115102_10173001_pt1 | contig 29646 bp, 42 predicted proteins | sample MBTome_5_FD_89644 | JGI IMG/M metagenome (GOLD analysis project Ga0115102, IMG submission 89644) | Marine eukaryotic communities from Pacific Ocean to study complex ecological interactions - MBTS_5May14_M2_3um Metatranscriptome... | ecosystem: Environmental > Aquatic > Marine > Oceanic | place... | reverse complement strand
CCATACGATCCTAACTTTGTACAGACAGCAGAGATTACATTGAAGAATGATATCAGATTGCATACATTCTTGCCTCACATGCATTTCCGTGGTAAGAGCATGAAAGCAAAAGCAATCTATGCTGATGGTACTGAAGAAGAGTTGATTGATATTCCTAAGTACGACTACGCTTGGCAACTTTCATATACGTGGAGAGAGCCTAAGTTTATTCCTGCAGGAACTAGATTGTTTGTAGAGGGTGCGTTTGATAACTCAGCAGACAATCCAATGAATCCAGATCCAAGCAGACTAGTGCCTTGGGGACAGATGAGCGAGGATGAAATGTTCTTTGGAGCATTTACTTGGAAGAATGTAGAATAAATTGACAAACTTTTGTCATTATTTTGTTAGAATCTTGTCATGTGAGCGCATAATTGTTATAAGTATATGTGTGTATTATCTACACACTTTATTTTAACTTTATTCTGCTCACAAGGCAAGGAACTAGAAATGAGAATCGGCGCAAAGACTGCCAAGCTAGAAACTGTTGTTACTTTTTTATTAGCATTAGTAGTAACTTCACCTGTCGTAATGGCTGCAATCGCAGTAGTTTAAATCGTTATAAATAGTAGTATCGATTTTTAAGGATATTACTATGGTTGACATCTTAACAAGTGTAAAAGAAGCATCATGGTCCGCTGGGAATCCGAGTGAACTAGATTATCTAAAGCCAAATGGTTTTAAGTTTCTAGTTCATAATTTGCCCAACGTATCATTCTTCTGTCAGTCGGCGAACATTCCTGATGTTTCATTGGGATCACCTCAAGTTGCAACACCTCTCGTAGATTACTATGAGCCGGGTGATAAACTTGCATACGGTGAATTAATGATTCGCTTTATCATACAAGAAAACATGGCAAACTATAATGAGCTTTATGAATGGCTTATTGGTCTAGGTTTTCCTGAATCACACAAGCAATACACAGACTTCTCTAACAGCCAGTCATATCGTTTTCCTAACATCCGAGTTGATAAACAACAAGCGTTAGGAAATTTCAGTGATGCGTCTTTGTTTATTCTAGACTCTAATAACAATCCACAAACTAAAATTGTATTTCAAGATGCGTTTCCTACATCTTTGAGTGGACTAGAGTTTGAATTAAGTTCAGGGAATACTGATTACTTTCAAGGAGTAGCTTCTTTTAGATACAGACAATACAAGATAGAGGCAGTATAAATAGTTTATATATTATGAGGCTTTATTATGATTACGTTGAACGAATTGCAGGATCAGTGGAAAGCTGACTGCAAAATTGATGAACTAAATCTTGGCAGTGAATCTACAAAAACTCCTGAGTTACACTCTAAGTATCTGAACCACCTTACAACTTTCAAGTTGCAACTGAGAAAATATGAATCTCAGATGTATTCTTTGCGCCGTATTAAGTGGCGTTACTTCAGAGGCGAACTGTCTCGTGAAGAGTTAGACAACTTAGGATGGGAACAGTATCTAGGACCGCAGCCTCTAAAAAATGAGATGCAAGAATATCTAGATAGCGATTCTGACATAATAAAAATCGTAGATAAAATAGAATATATTAAAGCGTGTTTGTATCAGTGTGAGTTTGTTATGAAATCTCTGAATAGCAGAACTTGTGATATCAAAAATGCTATCGAGTTTATGAAGTTTACTAACGGACTTATGTAGTGATACGAGTAACTAAAAAGAATGAAGTGTTTCTCAAAGTAGATAGTGACCCTTCTACTGCTCAAGAGATATCTGAATTCTTTACATTCGATGTGCCTGGAGCTAAGTTTATGCCTAGCTACAAGAGTCGCATGTGGGATGGAAAAGCACGTTTGTTCAACATGTACAGACAAGAACTTTATGTAGGTCTGTTACCGTACCTAAAAGAATTTGCAAATACTTTAGAATATAAAATAGAAGTTGATATAAAAGATGTTGGCGATCCAGTATCTACTCAGTATGTAGAATCATTAGCTAAAAAACTAAAACTACAGAGCGGCGGAAAAGACATTGAAATCAGAGACTATCAAATCGAGGCTGTCAAACACTCTATCAACGAAGGGAGAGCCCTCTTACTTTCCCCCACTGCATCTGGGAAGTCTCTTATTATCTATAACCTTGTTCGCTATCACCAACAGCTTGGTCGCAAACAGCTCCTCATTGTGCCAACAACCTCGCTCGTTGAGCAGATGTTTGGAGACTTCGGAGACTACGCAACAGCAGATGATTGGAACGCAGCAGAAAACTGTCACAGAATCTACGGCGGAAAAGAAAAGTCAAACTCAGCACCAATAACTATCTCTACTTGGCAATCTATCTACAAGTTTCCTAAGCAATGGTTTGAGCAGTTTGACGTTGTGTATGGAGACGAAGCACATAACTTCAAAGCAAAATCTCTTACTTCTATACTAGACAAATGCTCTAACGCACCTTATAGAATAGGAACTACTGGTACGCTTGACGGTACTAAGACACACAAGTTAGTACTAGAAGGCATCTTTGGTGCTGTCAAAAAAGTAATCACTACTAAAAAACTAATGGAACAAAAAAGTGTAGCTGATCTTGCTATTACTTGTCTTCTTCTGGATTATAGTGACGAAGATAGAAAGCTAGTAAAAAAAATGACCTATCAAGAAGAGATGGATTGGATTGTATCTAATCCCAGGCGTAACACATTCATAAAAAATCTATGCACTACTCAGAAAGGCAATACGCTAGTGTTGTTTCAATATGTAGAGAAGCACGGTAAGGTGCTGAACGATTTAGTAAGTGAGAAAGTAGGAGACAAACGAAGTGTGTTCTTTGTTCATGGCGGCACTGATACTGAACAACGAGAACAGATACGAGCATTGACTGAAAAAGAAAATGATGCTATCATTATCGCCTCATATGGTACGTTTTCAACAGGCATAAATATTCGTAACTTGCACAATATCGTTTTTGCTTCACCTAGTAAAAGTAGAATCAGAAACTTACAGAGTATTGGTAGAGGGTTGAGAAAAGGCGACAACAAGACATCTTGTGAGCTTTTTGATATTGGTGATGACCTATCTTGGAAGTCTAAAAAGAACTACACTCTTGGACATATGGTTGAGCGTGTAAAAATATATAATGAAGAAGGATTCGAATACAAAATGATAAAGGTACCTATCAGTGGAGATTAACTACAACATTGTACACTTAGCCAATGGTATCAATCTAGTCGGTGATTTAGAATACACTCCTGATTCTATTGTTCTCAAATTTCCTTTAGAGATTACTGCTAAACCTGTAACTGATGATAACGGTAAAATAATAGGTGAACATATGGTACTTAGGCCGTTCTTAGTTATGACTGATGACCGTGAAGTTGTTATAGACCAGTTCAATGTTATTTGTATGAATAGATTAAGTGAGCGCCTGTACTCCTCTTACGAGGAGATGGTAGAGAATGTTTATGGTAAGCCTGTTTCTTTTGAAGGTAACTTCTTGAAAGATGACCCTGAAGCTAAAGAATTAGAAGATCTTGATTTTGATGAACTTGACTATCTGACGGAGCAGTTAGATTTATTGATTGATGGTAAAGATAAGATTGTTCATTAGTTCTTCTCTTTCTTTCTAACAAAGCAATTATAACAATACGGCAAAACCTTGTCAAGCATTTATTGCAATTTATTTACTTGACAAGGCAATCTTTTTTTAGTATTATTGTATTATGAATTCAATTGGAGACTATGATGTCTAAACAAAAAAACGCACACTATATTGATAACAAAAAGTTTTTTGCCGAAATAAAAGAATGGAAGATACTTTGGGATCAAGCGGTTTTAGATGGTGCGCCAAAACCTCAATGTACAAACTATCTCGGCGAGTGTTTCGTTAAGATATCAAATCATTTAGCATACAAATCAAACTTTGTAAACTATACTTTCCGAGATGAAATGATTCTTGACGGCATTGAGAACTGCTTGAGATATGCTGATAGGTTCAATCCGGAGAAGTCAAACAATCCCTTCGCTTACTTCACTCAGATCACATACTACAGTTTCATCCGTCGTATCAAGAAAGAAGCTCGGCAAACTGAAACTAAACTAAACTACTTAGCTAGTATCGATTTGCAGCAACTACTTGATGAGATTGAAGGTGACTCTGGAAACTATGAGTATTTGAAGTGGGTTCAAGAACAAATCGACAGCAACGCTAAAGACAAGAAAGAAATTAGTAAAGTCTCCGAAACAGCACAGCCGAAAAGACGACCGAAATATTTTGATGAAAAAGAAGAATCAGTGCTTGACATTTGACCTAAATAGTACTATACTGGTTAAAACATTGAGAGACTTCTATTATGAAAATTCGTTTTTCCGAAATGTTCTGGTCATTTCAAGGCGAAGCAGAACTTGCCGGCACTCCAACAGTATGGCTTAGATTTTTCGGCTGTAACTTAGAGTGCAACGGCTTCGGTCAAACACATCCAACAAAGCCTGACACATGGGAACTACCCTACAAAGACTACGACTTGATTGCAGTAGATCGTGTAGAGGATCTTCCTGTGTGGGACAAAGGCTGTGACTCATCATATACATGGTCAATGAAGTACAAGCATCTAGCAACAGACGTTGACGTAGAAGGCGCATGTGATAAACTTGAATCACTTCTTCCTCATGGTAAATTTACACACCCTATTTCAAATCAAGAAAATATGCTTGCCTTTACTGGCGGCGAACCCATGCTGCAACAAAAGCAGATGAAAGCAATTGTCAACGAGTTTCTTATTCGTGGCAATGTTCCTAAAATTATTACAGTCGAAACTAACGGCACTAAGAAAATAAACAAAGATTTACAAGATTTCATAAACGACTATCTTGCTGAGATGGACATTCGTTGGCACTGGTCAATTAGTCCTAAGACTTGGCACACAGCAGGTGAACAGGGACAAGTTATGGTAGATAACTTAATGTCTTATGTAGAAAAAACTTGCAGCACTAGTATTATCAAATTTGTTTGTAACGGCACAGAAGAAAGTTGGCAAGAGATAGATCAATATGCGAAAGAGATAGCAGAGTATGCTAGAAGCGCAGAGATTGTTAAGCCAGAGATTTGGATAATGCCAGCCGGTGCAACAAAAGAAGAGCAAGAGCAAGTTGCAGAAATTTGCAACCAAGCTATGCAACGTGGGTATAAGGTTGCTACTCGCAATCACTGCTATGTTTATGGAAATCAAATAGGGACTTAGTTATGGACTTTAGAGATCACAAACTGTATGTAGATTGGATGGATATAGACGCATTGTGTCTAGATATCGCACACGATGCTAAACATCTTGGCATCACTAAGGTAGTTGGCATTTCACGAGGGGGATTGATACCGGGTGTTATTGTATCTCATATACTGAATGTTCCTTTTGAACCTGTAGCCTGGCAGACACGAGACGGCTATAGTCAAGATGTAGAAAAGGTGGCCGACAATAATCACAACACTACACTATTCATTGATGACATATGTGATAGTGGGTTGACAATGGACGATGTAGCTGAGTTAGCTCCATTAGCCAAGCGAGCAGTACTGCTAAATAAAAGAAACGATAAAGGTATTGACATTGTAGGTCAAGCATTATATAATGTGGATGAATGGGTAGTTTTCCCTTGGGAGGCTGAATGAGATACAGTACTATAAGACAAATTCCTTACAGTGGTAATGGTCTGTCAGGGCCTGACATTATGTATGTTGTTGACATGTATGAAGACGGGAAAAAAGTTGGCTCAAATGAATTTCCAGGTAAAAGCATTCACTACGCAGAGTCTTTTGCAAGAAACTGGGACACAGGTATTATAAAAAATGATAAGTGAAGTAATTAAAGCAAGATTAGCGCATAAAAACACAAGATTTTACGCCTCAGATAATATCTCTAAGTTTATCTATGAAGATGAAAAGCCTAGACTTATAGAAGAACTTACAGAGAAGTTCGAAGGAGTATTAAGTAGCCTCGTTATTGATATTGAGAACGATCCTAATAGTAAAGATACAGCACGGCGTCTAGCAAAAATGTATGTGAATGAAATAATGTCAGGTCGATATGAGCCAGCACCTAAAGTAACTTCATTTCCTAACGATGGTAAATATGATCAGTTAATTATTGTTAGGTCTGATATTCGCAGCATGTGTTCTCATCATCACCAACCTGTGTCTGGTATCTGCTATATTGCTTGTTTGCCAGGGAATAATGTTATCGGATTGTCTAAGTACACTCGCATAGCACAACATCTAGCACAACGTGGACACTTGCAAGAAGAACTCACTGAAATGATTGCAGAAGAAATAGTAAACCTCACAGAATCAGATGCAGTGGGTGTATACATTCGTGCCCGACATGGTTGTTGTGAGAATCGGGGCATTCGTTCTTCAAACAGTTCAACTCAAACTACTGTCCTTAAGGGACGTTTGAAGACTGATCCAGCTATGCGTAACGAATTTATGCACAACATTCAAATACAGGAACAGTTATGCGGATAAAGCCATCTGATGTTCAAATTGTAGTAGACTTAGAAACGCTAAGTGTTCGTCCTAACTCGTGCATAACTTCGATAGGCGCAGTTAAGTTCAATCTACAAGATGGAATTCTAGAAGAGTTTTTTATCAATGTTGATCCTGTTACATGTAAAGAAGCAGGTTTGCACATAGATAAAGAAACTGTAGCTTGGTGGGCGACTCAGCCTAAAGAAGCTATTGATTCGTGGAAAAAAGATCCAGTGCCACTAGACGAAGCTATAGATAAGTTCGTTACTTTTTATGGTGACAAGTCTATTCCTATCTGGGGAAACGGTTCTAGTTTTGATGTTACTATATTAGAGTCATCACTGTATGCTTTGGGCTGGCAAACAGGCAAACTGCCTTGGAAGTTTTGGGACATATACGACATGAGAACATTGACTTCTGTTCTTGGACGCAAGTTAGAAAAGACTGGTATCAATCACAACGCTTTGCATGATGCAATCGCCGAAGCAAAACTTATTATGGATATGTTAAAATCATGAGTTTAGAGTATGTAGTTTCAGGTACTTCTTTCATTCGTTTAGCTAACGAGGAAACTCTTAGCAATCCTGATACGGTTTCAAAGATAAACAATATGTTTGAAAAACTATTTGTAGAAGAAGAAACTGGACATACTTTTTCTATGTTATACAATGCATTTTGTGAGCATAGTTATGGAGAGAAATTTCAAAAGTACGCCAGTCATGTGCATAAAATACATGCTGACTCTGGCGGCCTTCAAGTTATTACTGTTGGTAAGGCAGTCACTCCTGAACTGAAACAAGCAGTGTATGAGAATCAAGCCAAGTGGGCAGATGTAGGAATGTGTTTTGATGAGATTCCAGTTATTACTGACACTGGAAAATCAGATAGAAATGATACTACCGGACGAAAGTTTGATCGTGCTAATTTTCACAAATACGCAAAACAAACTGGAGAGAATGTAAAAAATCAACTAGAAGTTTTTACGAGAACTGGTAGCAAATGTAAGCCTTTTGTTATTATGCAAGGCAATGATGTAGATACTTATCTAGAGTGGGCAGATATTATTCTCAAAACTGTTCCTAAAGATCAACATCATCTTCTAGGCGGTATTGCGATGGGAGCTGCTGCGCTTGGTACAGGTAACTTAGAAGATGTTCAGCGTGCTTATATTGCAAGTGAAGTGCCTATTCGTGATGAAGACGGACAAATGAATCTACACATTCTTGGAGTAGGTTCTTTACGAAGAATGCTTCCTTATTTGATTTTTCAACAGAGTGGCTTGTATAAAAACGTACACTTATCATATGATAGCACTACACACTCTAGAGGAGTAGAAACTGGTCTTTATTATATGCTCGGAGATGTTTGTAAAAAATCAGGGAGAAGAACATACGGACCAGGGTCTACTGTAAAGTTTGGCAGAGATAGGGCTGCTGATGATTGTTTAGATGGATATACTCCTAAGCAAGCAGATCCTGGAGCTGACTATTTAGCTGTGTATGAAGACATAAATTCATTGCATCCTTTAGAAATAGACTTGATTGCTTTTCATGAAGTGATGAATAATGCTGCGAGTATTTGGAAAGAAAGATATGGTAATACTCAGAAATGGGCAGAGGTTAGAGCAACATTTGCAGCTGCAAGTATTAGAAATTTTATGATTCAAATAAATAATATGCTGAATGATAAAGAAAAATTGTTAGCGTATTCTTCTTCTATCAAATTGTTTAATCAGTACAACGGACTGTATGCAGTAAAAGATCGTGAAAGTTTTAATTATTGGTACAACAACCCCGCTCTTGGTAAGAAAATGAAGTCAATGCCTATTAGCGATGTAGCTCCTAATTCACTAGAGGGTCTGTTTGGTGAGTAACTATTCTAAACTAAACTACAATTTTGATGTAGACAGGTTGGCAGTAGAGTCTCTTGAATTGTTTGAAAAGTATGGCTCCAGTGGTCAGATTAGTCTCAAACACAGAGAAAACACAGACAAAGAATCGCAATGGGATGATGGCATAGGGTCTGCTATTGGCGAAGGCCAATTTCTCAACACCAAAGAATACATTGTGCTAAATGAAATGTTGAAAGGGTCCTACATAGAAGCAATACACAATACTATAGAAAAAGATTATAATTTCGGTAGGATGCGGTTGATGAAACTTACTGGAAGAAAATGTATGTCTTTGCACACTGATATGGAAAAAAGAATTCATATCCCAATTACCACCAATGAAAACTGCTTAATGATTGTTGATGATGAAATAATTCATATGCCAGCAGACGGCAATGCTTATTTGGTCAATACGAAAAAAAGACACACCGCACTAAATTCTAACAAAGATTTTGATAGAATACACCTAATGTTTGATTTGATATAGGAAGTATATAATGGACGCACAAAAAGTAAGAAACGCAATTGTTGAAATGTCAAACTCAATGACACGCATGGACGCAGAACGTGACCTCATCAAAGAGATCGTAAACAAGCTGCACGAAGAAGAGTTTCTGGACAAAAGAGTTATCCGGAAAATGGCTCGTGTATATCACAAGCAGAACTTTGCGGAAGAAACTACCATCAACGAAGAATTCGAGACCACATTCAAGAATATTATGTCTTGACACCTGCTAGTTCCTATGTTATCATGGTAAGGTAAACTAAAGGAACATTCGTTATGAACATATTTGCTCTAGATAAAGACCCTGTTGTTTCGGCGCAAATGCATTGCGATAAGCATGTGGTAAAAATGATTATTGAGTACGCTCAACTTATGTCCACTGCTCATCGTGTGCTAGACGGAACAATGTATCAAGATAAAACTGCCAACAACCGTAACATCAAACGGTGGCGTTTAGCTGATACCGTCCTTGAAGCTGATGTATACAAAGCATCGCACATCAATCACCCTTCCGGTATATGGACGAGGGCAACTAGAGCAAACTATGAGTACATGTTCAAACTATGGATTGCTTTGTGCCGAGAGTATACTCACCGATATGGTAGAATTCACTTGACACAACAAAAGTTAGAGAGTATACTATGTAATACACCGTCAAATATTCCTGACGGTGATCTCACTGAGATTCCACAAGCAATGCCTGACGATGCAAAACTTCCTAATGTGATAGAGGCTTATCGCAATTACTATCGTGTATACAAAAAGGATTTTGCTAAGTGGACTAAACGCCAAACACCGGAGTGGTTCAATGCCAGTAACTAGTAGACACATTCGTGTTAGCTTTCAGAAAGAAGGCATACACAGATATCCAGCAGCTAAAGATTTGCCGGGGGTAGAGTTTTTACAATATCCTCATCGCCACATCTTTCATTTTTATGTGACGTTAGAAGTCAACCACAATGACCGAGACGTAGAGTTTATCCTGTTCAAACGTGAAATGGAAGACTTGTTTGAGTCAGGGGTGATGCAAGCAGATTATAAGTCATGTGAAATGATGGCAGAAGAACTTATAGGATACATTGAAGTAAACTATCCTGGCAGAGTGGCACAAGTAGAAGTATTTGAAGATGACGAAAACGGAGCGATACTCAGTAATGCTTAATCAGAGAGTTGATAGACCTTGGGGAAATTATACTTCTATAAATCAAGGAGATGGCTTTCAAGTCAAACGTATTGTTGTGAAGCCAGGGCAACGACTATCATTGCAGTATCATCACCATCGCAGTGAGCATTGGGTAGTCACTGCAGGTAGTGGTAAAATAGTAGTGGGCGATCTTTCAACAAATGTAAAGTCTGGTTTTTATGTCATGATTGATAAGCTAGAACCTCATCGTCTCATTAACGACGGCGAAGAAAACTTAGTAATCATAGAGGTGCAGACTGGTAGTTACTTGGGCGAAGATGATATTGTTAGACTTCAAGATGACTACGGGAGAGTAGAATGAGTAAGTTGATTTATGTTCCTTTAGAACACATTGAAGGACGTTACACTGTTCATATGGACAGGGACATCACTAACTACTTAGAAGAAAACGGTATTCAATACCTAAAAGTGATTCCCACTGAAAAAAGTGCTGACCTGCCTGAAGGTATGTTTTTGAATGCTGCATTTACAACTAGGTTCAAGTCTATGCAAATGGCTACTATAGCTGCACTGTATGAACAGAATCAGATTAAAGACGGCGATGTGTTTTTCTTTAGTGATATTTGGTTCCCAGGCATTGAGTCTATTGCTTACATGAACTATTTTCACAAGAAGAAAACTAGTATCACTGGTATCATTCATGCAGGTAGTTTCACTGATACTGATTTTGTTCGTGACATGGAACGATGGGCAAAGAACTTTGAAGATATCGTGTTTGATATCAGCGACAAAGTATTTTGTGCTAGTAACTTTATTCGTAACGACATTATCAAAAAGCGCATTGTTGATCCCAACAAACTAATTGTTTCTGGGCTGCCTGTTGATTTTTCAGGACTCGATACGTTCAAGGGTCTACAGAAAGAAGATATTGTTGTGTTCAACGGCAGAGTTTGTGACGAAAAACAACCGTGGTTGTTTGATGAACTTGAGAGACAAGTTAAGTCTCGTGGCATAGATGCTAAGTTTATAAAAACTCAAGAAGAGAATCTAAGCAAAGAAGCATACTACGAACTCTTAGGCAGATCGAAGTGTACTGTTAGTTACGCACTACAAGAAAACTTTGGGTTCGGTATTGCAGAAGCATCTTATTTGAGTTCTACACCAGTTGTACCTAATCGTCTAGTATACCCAGAACTTTATGACTCTAAATACTTGTATGATTCTTTCGAAGAAAGTGTAAACATGGTGTGTGAAGCATTGACAAACAACACACAAGATAGTATAATGATTGATAATGAATGTTTGAAAGTTTGGTTTGAGGGAATTAAATAATGCATTACAGCACAAAAAGATACGGTCACGATATAGGATTGTCAGCAGTATTTCGTCAACCTAAAGCAGATCATTCACACTGTCATCTATTACACGGCTACAGTTTAGCGTTTACATTCACATTTGCATGTAGAGAACTAGACGAAAAGAACTGGGTAGTAGACTTCGGCGGACTGAAGCAACTTAAAAACTGGCTAGAGGATAGTTTTGACCATAAAGTCGTAGTCGATTCTGCTGATCCTAAAATAGATATTCTGTATATGTTAGAGCAACAAGGTCTTGCTGAACTAACTGTCATGGATGGCGTTGGTGCTGAGAAGTTTGCTCAACACGCATATGACTTTGCAGACAACTTAGTATTTGAAATGACTAACGGCCGCTGCTGGTGTGTGAAAGTAGAAGTAGCAGAACACGGTTCTAATTCAGCTATATATGAGATCAATTCGTGAAATTTGCTTTAGTAACAGACTTACATTTCGGTGCGAGAAGTGACTCACTTGCCTTTGATAATCATTTTCGTAGATTTTACGAAGAGGTATTCTTTCCAGAACTTGAGCGCCAAGGCATTAAAACTGTTTTTGATTTGGGCGATACATTTGACCGAAGAAAGTTTATTAATTACAATACCCTCAAAAGTTGTAAAGAATATTTCTTTGACCGCTTGCAAGAACTAGATATTGACTTGCATATGATTCCTGGCAATCATGATACCTATTTCAAAAACACTAACGATGTAAACTCTCCTGATCTTTTGTTGAGAGACTATACTAACATTGCCCTTTATCAGAAAGTCACTGAAATTAAGATGGGTGAAAGCACAGTACTGTTTGTGCCTTGGATATGTAATGAAAACTATGAAGAGTCATTTGAAATCATCTCTAAATCAAAAGCTGACATATGCTTGGGACACTTTGAGTTCTCTGGTTATGACATGTATCGTGGATCCCCTAATCCTCATGGTATGGATCCTGGCATGTTTAAGCATTTGCCTATGGTTGTTAGCGGTCATTTTCATCATAGGCATACCAAAGGTAATATTACATACATGGGTAATCCTTACGAGATAACCTGGTCAGACTATGACGACCCACGAGGCTTTGCAATATATGATACCAACACAAAAGAGCTGGAATATGTCAACAATCCGAACAAGCTCTTTCACAAGATTTATTATGATGACACCGACACTGGACATTTTTCTGGTGATAGCGTATACGATTTTGAGTCAGTTAAAGGCGGTTGTGTAAAAGTTATTGTAGTTAAGAAGACAGACTTTGCTAAGTTTGATGCTCTTATAGATAACTTATACCAATGTGAACTCATTGAGTTGAAAATCATTGAGGACTTGTCTGAGTTCGAAGACGAGGCTGTAGGTGAAGACGTTGACCTTGAAGACACTATGTCATTACTGAAAGAATATGTTGATGGCATTGAAGTGACAGTTGACAAGGAAAGGCTGAAAGCACTACTGCAATCACTCTATGTTGAAGCGCAAGCCACAGAGTAGCCGAAGTTTCACTCATATATATAAAGGTTTTTGAACGAACATTATGATAAATTTTAAGACTATACGATGGAAAAACTTCCTTTCTACTGGTAATGCATTTACTGAAGTATCTTTGAATAGAAGTAGTAGTACTTTGATTTTAGGTGATAACGGCTCAGGCAAATCAACATTGCTTGACGCCATCACATTTGCTTTGTTCAATAAACCCTTTAGAAACATCTCTAAACCTCAACTAGTCAACAGCATCAATCGAAAAGCTATGCTTGTTGAGGTTGAGTTTCAGATAGGGAATAAAGAGTACCTGATACGCAGAGGTAGCAATCCTGGTGTGTTTGAGATTGAGATTGACGGCGAGATGGTAGATCAAAATGCTAGTGTCCGTGACTATCAAAAGCATCTTGAAGAAAATATACTAAAGCTAAACTATAAGTCATTCACACAGATCGTGATACTTGGCAGTGCTTCGTTTACACCGTTCATGCAGTTGACTCCTAACATTCGCAGAGAGATTATTGAAGACATTCTGGACATTCGAATCTTCACTACGATGAAAGAAGTGTTGAAGACTAAAGTCAATGACTTAAAAGAGAAGCTAAGATTCATAGAGAGTGAACTTACTGTAACTAAAGAAAAGGCAAACTTACAAAAGCAATATATCGATACTCTTGAAAGTGACAAGAAAGAAAGAGTCACAAAAATTGAATCTGAAATTGTAGGGCTTCAGGCTACTTTGGATACACTACAAAAGCAAGTAGAGTATGACACCGAAGAGAAAGAAAGTTTTGGTGATATCGAATCTAAGAGAAAGAAACTAGATGCATTCAAAACAGAGTTTGCTAGGAAGATTCGTGAACAAAAGAAAGAATTGGACTTTTATCATAATCATGATGACTGTCCTACTTGTAAGCAAGGCATCCCACATGACTTCAAAGAAACGATTACCTCTGAAAAAGAGTACAAGATAAACGAACTCGAAGAAGGCAATACTAAACTATCTGAGCAGTGGGAAGAATTAGATAAATCATATGATGATTTCCTTAACATTCAACAGAAAATTATAGACACTAACAATAGCATCATGTCTAGTCAAACTCTTCTGCAAAGATTGATCCTTGAAAAAACTGAAGCAGAAAACAAAGTAGGCGACATAGAGAAAGAAACTGCTAAACTCAAAGACATTGCTAAAGACTTAGTAGGCAAAACTGCTCAACGGTCTACTTATAGTGAAGAACAAGAGTATAATAGTATTGCTGAGTCACTACTAAAAGATTCAGGCATTAAAACTAAAATTATTCGTCAGTATCTTCCTGTGATAAATAAATTAGTAAACAAGTATCTAAAGTCGATGGACTTCTTTGTTCAGTTTGATCTTGATGAGACATTCAAAGAAACAATCAAGTCACGACACAGGGACAACTTTAGTTACGCTTCATTCAGTGAAGGTGAGAAGCAACGCATAGACTTAGCACTTGTATTTACTTGGCGAACGATTGCTAAGATGAAAAACAGCGCAAGCACTAACCTATTGCTACTCGATGAAGTATTTGATAGTTCACTAGATGTGAATGGCACAGACTATGTGATGCAGCTACTAAATACTATAGGCGAAGAGACAAACGTATTCGTAATCTCTCATAAAGGAGATGTTCTCTTCGACAAGTTTAGAAGCGTGATTAAATTTGAAAAGAAAAACAACTATTCGGTGATGATATAATGGAAGAACTAAAACTAATATCTTTTGTAGACCCTCTCTTGAAAAGAGAACCTGCACTTTTTGATTTTGAAAAAGATAATGCTGAAGAAATCAGCGAACAACTCTTTATTGCGATGCGTAAATTTGGCGGTGTAGGACTTTCTGCAAACCAAGTTGGCTTTGACATGAAAGTTTTTGTAGTCGGTGGCTCAGGACTAGACGAGAAAGCATTCTTCAATCCAGAACTACTATCAGTTGGGAAAGAAGGCGTCACAATGCGAGAAGGTTGTTTATCCTATCCTGGACTTTGGCTTAACTTGACTCGCCCAACTTCATGCGTACTAAAGTATCAAGACGTAAACGGCGAAGAAGTCATTGAAGAGTTTGGCGGTGTTTACGCACGTGTAATCCTACACGAATACGACCACATGGTAGGACAAAACTTTACTATGCGAGCTTCACCTTTGAAAATTCAAAGAGCGTTAAAAGCACTTGACAAAAAAGTATTAAAACACTATAATAAGAGAAAGGTAGCGTAAAATGTCAGACGATTGGGACTTTGGATTTACTGCCGTAGATGATATACCTACTCAAGTAAGCGAACCAGCACAACCAGTAGTAGCGCAAGTAGATGACGAACAGCTACAGGCTATAATGGATAAGTTGGAAAGGCTAGAAGGCTTAGTTCTCACTACTAATAATGACGACATGATAAACGAGCATCGAGAATTAGTTCAACAGGACGTTGTAGCTAAATTGAAACAAGTAGAGGACCTTATCTTACCACTACTATTCAATCTTCAAAAGAATCCTGAAAAGGATTATATTCACTGGCCGAATAGAACAGCCATTATAGATAAACAAGTAGAACGAATAAAAGCAGTGACACGATATTACAATAAAATATAATATGGAGTATAGTATGGCCAGAGCAAAAGCAACAGAAAGAGATTACGAAGTTTCACCCGTAGTGCGAGGAGTATTCAATCGTCCAACTGGTCAAATATTAGATTTCTACCTAAACAGCTCAATAGGAAATCCAGAAGACTACGCAGAATGGAATCAGATTCTACGGTCTTCTACTGAGCAAGATGTTGTTTACTTACACATCAACTGTTACGGCGGACAAGCACTTACTGCTGTACAATTGATGCGAGCAATTTCAGAATCACGAGCAACAGTTGTAGCTTCAGTTGAAGGTGCTTGTATGTCAGCAGCAACCTTCTTATTCTTGATGGCAGATGTTTGTGAGATTTCAGATCACAGTATCTTTATGTTCCACAATTTCTCAGGCGGTACTATCGGCAAGGGAAATGAGATGATGGCACAAGTCCATCACAATGACAAGTGGTCTAGAGGCTTGATGGAAAGTATCTACAAAGACTTCTTTACACAGGAAGAAATTGATAGTATACTAGAAGGTAAAGACTATTGGTTATCTCCTGATGAAGTGACCGAAAGACTACAGAAGCGCAATGATATCCTCGAAAAAGGGCTTAAAAAGTCTGTTACCGAGACTAAAACCCCTCGGAAAAGGGCAAAGAAAGCCTAAGTCATTGATTTCCTTAGAGAAATAAATGCTTGACATCCTCACAACCAGGTGCTATAATAGTAGGACAAAATGAGAAAAGGTTGTGAGGACCGTCATATGAAGATCGAAACAAAGTCAATTCTAGCCAAGCTACTTGCTACCGAGAATATATCTGTAGAACAGCAGAATATTCCGACGGCTGCTTTCAATCCCACTACACGAACTCTTTATATCCCTAACTGGAAGGATATGTCTAACTCACTTCAAGACCTACTTATCGGTCACGAAGTAGGTCACGCTTGGGATACGCCTGCTGAAGGATGGCATGATGCAGTGTGTGAGGACCCTACACTCAAAGGTTTTCTCAATGTTATTGAGGACGCACGTATCGAGCGCAACATCAAGTCACGCTATCCCGGTCTTGTAAAATCATTTTACGCAGGATATCGTGAATTGTTCGAGCGTGATTTCTTCGGCGTCAAGGATGTAGATGTCAATACTCTTCCTCTTATCGACCGAATCAATCTACACTTCAAAGTTGGTTCATTCCTCAATGTACAGTTTAGTGCAGATGAAAAGTCGATTGTAAATCGTTGTGCCGCTACTGAAACTTGGGAAGATGTTGAGGCACTCGCTCGTGAACTTCACGGCAAGGCAAAGGAAGAAGCAGAGGACACTATTGAGGATCTGCTTGAGCAATTTCAAAACGATTCCGATGATGACGATGAGGAAGAATCTTTTGGCGAAGGCGCAGGCGAGTCTAGTGACAGTGAGGAAGACAGTGAGTTGGACTCAGGCTTCTCTGGCGATGCTGAACCTGATGAATTCGACCAACTGTTCAGTGAGCCGGATGAAGATGAGGACGAGACTCCTGTATCTGTCAAAAAGTTTGTCGAGGACGGCGGCGTTGGTTCAATCACAGATTCAGAGTTTCGTGAAAACGAACAACGTCTTGTAGACAATGAGCCTAAGAAAGATCCTGTGTATGTTAATATACCTACTAAAATAGATCCTTCACGTTACATCAAAACTGCTTCATCTATTTACAAGTATGAAAATTTTTCTAGCTGGTCAGGAAAACATATTGAATTTGTTGCCGAAAGCAACTACAAAGAATTTGTTGCTAAGAATTCAAAGTCTGTCAGTCAAATGGTTGCCAACTTTGAGATGAAGCGTAAAGCGTCACTCTATATCAAAGCTAAAACTGCTAAGACTGGCGACCTCGATGATAAGCGTCTGTGGTCTTATAAGACTTCGGACAATCTGTTCAAGCAGATTACTACTATACCTGAAGGCAAGAATCATGGTATGATTATGTATCTTGATATGTCAGGCTCTATGTATCCTAACATGCGAGGTACTATCGAGCAGTTAATCAGGTTGTCGATGTTCGCTCGTAAGGTCAACATTCCTTTCGAAGTCTACGGCTTTACATCTTTGAATGACTATGCAACACCAGTCCCACCTGAAGGCACTAAAGAGAAAGATTACTATTTAGAGAATCTATCTCTTACTCACTTACTGTCATCTAGTTTCACTAAACAGCAAACTGAAATGGCATACAAGTGTTTACTACTGTGGCGTGACAGTTTCCGTACTCCGGCAAACTATCGAACCGATATTCGTGTCGATCACAACGGCTTTAGTATGGGTGCTACACCTTTGAATGCAACACTAGTCGTTGGACTTGAGATTGCAAAACAGTTTCGCAAGGCAAATCGTATCGAGGTTCTCAACACTATTATTCTTACTGATGGTGAGGCGACTGACTACGCTACATACTGGAGAGCTAGTGAAACCTCTGACGTTCTCCGTGAGAGTTCAAACTGGGGCGGCCATTCACCAATAGTACTAAAGTACGGAAGCACAGTAACACCAATGTATAGCACAGGGTGGGCTCACCGAAACACTATTCTATCTGCTACTCTTATCGATCTGTATAAAGAGGCTACAGGTTCTAAGGTGATAAACTATCACTTGATTGCAAAGTGGAACAAGCGAAACATTGAGGAGTGCAAGTCCTTGTTTACTGTCAATCACAAAGGTGATCACTACACCGAGTGGGATCAGATCATGACAAAACGCTCTAGTGGACTTCTAGAGGTCAAGGACCCTGTTGGATTCGATGTACGCTACGTTATCAACGGTTCAGAGTTATCCGTCGATTCCGATTTGGAAGTAAAGTCTAACACTAAGGGCGATTTACTTCGAGGATTCAAGAAATTTGCCGGAAACAAGGCTCAAAATCGAGTATTTGTGCAGAAATTCTCATCACAGATAGCCTAAGTTGTTGATTTGTATGAGAGAAATAAGTGCTTGACAATATGCCCAATAGGTGCTATAATGTAAGCATAGAATGAAAAAACAAACTATTTTTTAACTATGACTGTGAGGGTCTATATTATGAATAACATTAATCGTGAAACATTGTTGTCGGCACTAAAAGCAAAGGACAACGGAACTGGCACTTTCAAGCGTAAAGATATCATCGAAACGCATAAAGAATCTGGTGTCAAATATCCACATTGGCTACTTAACGACACCTCTTTGAAAGCTGGTCGTGGTCTTTATGACTTAACCGAGATGTTCAATGGTGTTCAAGCAGTACCAGCACCTAAAATTGTAGTAGACAATACTACACCTGTAGTCAAAAATGTTACACAGGCAAAACTTACCGTGGAAATAGAAAATCTAATCCCTGTAAAGGATGATACCTTTGTACCGTTCGGCTTCTATAAAGACCTCAAAAAGGTTCTTGACAGCCGAATATTTTATCCTGTATTCATTAGTGGTCTGTCAGGTAACGGCAAGACTACAATGGTAGAACAGATTTGTGCGAACCTCAAGCGTGAGGCAATTCGTGTCAATATTAGTATTGAAACCGATGAGGACGATTTGATCGGTGGCAATACACTAGTTGATGGTAACGTAGTCTATCGAGAAGGGCCCGTCCTCACCGCTATGAAGCGGGGCGCAGTTCTCATTTTAGATGAAGTAGATCGTGGATCGAATAAGCTGATGTGTCTCCAAGCTGTCCTCGAGGGTAAGTCCTACTTCAATAAAAAGACTGGCGAGACCATTACTCCTGCTAACGGTTTTACAATCATTGCAACGGCTAACACAAAAGGTCGTGGTTCAGATGATGGTAAATTTATTAGCGCCCAGTTACTTGACGAGGCTTTCTTGGAGAGATTTGCCATCACCGTTGAGCAGGAGTATCCTACAATGACAGTTGAGAAAAAAATTGTTCTCAACAAAATGACCCGTGCAGGCTGTGTCGATGAGGACTTTGCTACACACCTCGTCACATGGTCTGACGTTATTCGCAAGACCTATATGGAAGGTGCAATCGATGAGCTTGTTTCTACTCGCCGCCTAGAACATATTGTCAATGCTTTTGCAGTGTTCAATGACAAAGTAAAAGCAATCACTCTGTGTACTAATCGCTTCGATGAGGATACAAAGCAAGCGTTTATCGACCTGTATGGCAAAGTTGATCCTACAAATGAAGATTACGACAATCTTGTTCTGAAAGATCCCACAGAAGGAGTCAACTTCTAATGAGTAAGAAAATCTACAAGTTTCGTGAAGATGAATTGATTGAGGAGTTTAAGAAGTACATAGACTCTACTTACAATGCTCACTACGGTCAAGGCGGACTTCAGTCCGCTGAGATCATTGTCGATAGAGGACACGGTGATGGGTTCTTTCACGGCAACATCGACAAGTACAATGGTCGATACGGTAAGAAAGGTGAAACGCCAGCAGAATGGCGAAAGGATATTGTGAAGATTATTCACTACGGTTTCTTAGCATTGTATGAGCATGATCGTAAATATTCTGAAGATACAGTCACCGTTTCTTATAAATAAGAGAAACAAAACCATTTCAGGAGAATAAAAAATGGCGATGACCGTTGAATTTAAAATCACTCGTCCGGGCACAGACACTGACTGGCCTTGGTCAAGCCTTTCAGGAGTTTCTGAATTAAATTCTTTGCGAGAACAATACAATGTCACTTCCTCTGATAGTGTATCCGATGATGAATTAGTTTGGACATGGTATGAAACTTGTCCTGATGAAAACGTACAAGATTATTTTTCTGCATATAAAAGTTTTTGGCAAAAAACAGGAGTAAATACAATTGCTTCTGATAATAATGTTACGATTGATTCTAGAGTAGTTTAGACTTATTAAGGAATATTATGCCTATTGTAGTAGAATATGTGATGAAGAGACCAAATAAGGAAGTAGATTTTCCAACGAATGGCGCTCAAACAGAAGAAATGTCTAAATTGAGAGAAGAATATTCTGTCTCTACAGAAGTAGTTTTTTCAGATGACGAATTGATAAGAACTTTACGACACACTGCGCCTAGTATTAAAGAATATGGCGCTTTCTATGAACATGCACAATTTCTTTGGGGAAAAGAAAAAATCGCCGATAAATGCGCATCTTTAGATATCATACTTACTATGGATATTGTAGAAAATACTTAGAAGTTGCTTGACTTTTTATTATGATGTCTGTATACTGTACAGACAATATTAACTTTGTGAGATATATTATGAAAATTAGTAACGATACACTTTCAGTCCTCAAAAACTTTGCAGGCGTGAATACAAACATTCTCGTCCGACAAGGTAACACTCTCTCCACTATTAGCACAGGTAAGAATATTTTTGCTCGTGCTACAGTGGCAGAGACTTTTGATCGTGAGTTTGCAATCTACGATCTCAATAGCCTTCTTGGCTTACTGACTCTCATGGAAGATACTGAAGTGTCTTTTGGTGACGAGTCTATTACAGTGTCTAAGGATCGTAGTTTGTTTGAATACTACTACGCTGATCCTGAAATCATTGTTGGTGCACCCGACAAGCAAATCGAAGTAGATGAATTCTTCACCTTCGACCTCTCAGCAGACGATCTAAGCATGATTCAGAAGGCAGCAGGTATCACTGCTGCTCCTATGGTGAGTGTGATAGGTAACGGCAGTACTGCTACAATCACTGTAGGTGATCCTGCAACTCCTAAGAGCAATAGCTTCAAGCAAGTTATCGCCGAGACTGATAAGACATTTGCAGCACACTTGCAAATAGAAAATCTCAAAGTCCTCCCTGGTGATTATCGTGTTATCATTTCTCAAAAGAAATTCATGCATATGGTAAACACTAATTCTGATGTCAAGTATTGGTTGGCACTACACCAATCATCTGAGGTATAGTATGAACGATATTCAATTGAATGTAAACATTAGAGAAGCAACTAACGGTTGGTTGGTTGAATTCACTAAGGGTGATGACACGGTAGAATATGTGTACGCTCGACCTGGCCCTGCTATTAGTTTTGTTAAGAAAGTAATGACAGGAGACGTAGAAATTTTTGGAGACGATGGTGAATAATTTTATTTGTGAGGAATGCGGTGCGAAGGTCATCGACACTCCTAAGGGTTATACGAAAGGGTGTGACCACTACCCAGTAGAGACAGTTGAAGAGATTGAGCCTAAGCGAGGCCGACATATTATCTTAGATTTGTCTGATGGCACAAACACTAAAGAAAGATTCGGCAGCTAAATTATATTATGAATGGTGTGAAAAATGAAAGATCATTTCCTCTGGGTAGAAAAGTATCGCCCACAAACTATCGAAGACTGTATTCTACCTGATGCCACAAAAGCAACTTTCAAAGAGTTTCTAAAGAAAGGAGAAGTACCTAATCTTCTCCTTTGTGGTACAGCAGGCACAGGCAAGACTACAGTCGCACGAGCCTTGTGTGAAGAACTAGGTTGCGATTATATCGTTATCAATGGTTCAGATGAAGGTCGTCAAATCGACACTCTTCGTACAAAGATCAAACAGTTTGCTAGTGCTATCAGTTTCGAAAGCAAGACTAAGGTTGTAATCATTGATGAGGCAGACTATCTCAATCGTGAGTCAGTACAGCCTGCACTTCGAGCATTCATCGAAACATTCTCTGAAAATTGTCGTTTCATCTTCACATGTAACTACAAGCAGAAGATCATTGCTCCTCTTCACAGTCGAACTACTGTCATTGAGTTTAAGACTGACAAGAAAGATCAGGTTGGATTAGCAGGCAAGTTCATGAAGCGCATGCAGTTCGTTCTTGATGCTGAAGGCGTGACGTACAAAGACAAAGTACTTGCAGAATTGTTGATGAAATACATTCCAGACTATCGCCGTGTACTCAATGAGATGCAGCGATATAGTTCATCTGGTACTATAGATGAAGGTATTCTTAGCAATATTTCTGATATAAATACTAAGGATCTAATCACATCTTTGAAAGATAAAGATTGGAAGAAGATGCGGCAGTGGGTTGCTAACAATGTTGATACTGATCCGCAAGGCATATTTCGTTACATTTATGATTCTTTACTTCCTGAGATCAAAACAGTTCCTCAGATGGTTCTGTTGATTGCAGACTATCAGTATAAAGCGGCATTTGTCGCCGATCAAGAAATAAATCTAACAGCGTGTTTAACTGAAATCATGGCAAGTATACAGTTCAAGGACTAATAAGTGATATATCACACACTAGATTTTGATAACCTAACTAAAGAAGATTGTTTAGAGACGTTTGAGTTGTTGAAGAAGGAACTTGTAGTTGTCATAAAAAAGGCACCTACTAATCCTATTGGTATGCACAGATTAATTGCTGGCATGAGTCACATAGCAAATTGGAAACAATGTTTCTGGGACGTAGAAGGCAACTTCAAAGGAGTTCCTACAGAGCCATTAGATCCTTGGCAAGTAGATGAAGTATTGGTACAGAGAGTCACTGCTAAAGAGAAAGACAACAAGCCAACTGGCATCTTTCCTAAAGGCAAGCTAGACTGGCATGCTAATCTAAATGGTCCTGATAGAGCAGATGGTGTTGCTCTTCAAGGCTATGCAGGAGTAGAAGGTACTGTTACTTCTTGGTTAGATACAGCAGCAGCGTATGCTGTTATGCCGCAGAGTCTCAAAGATAAGATCAAAGGCAAGTATTGTACATACACATACAACATGGCGAACTGGGCAGAAACTCCTTGGCACCTAGATCACGCTAAGAAAGATCCTTCATATCGTATGTGGATCGAACAAGAGAACATTGCAGGTGTTAAAGGATTGTATTTCTATACGAATAACGACTTGCAGGTAAGTGACGGCGATGCCGATGATATAGAACTTTATGAAGAACTCAAATCGTTTCTATTTCAAGAAAAATTTATGTATCATCATGAATGGGAAATAGGAGACATCGTTCTAAGCGATCAACTACTTACTTTACATCGTAGACCACTAAGACCAGATGCTGTTTTTGAGAGGAGAATCTTACACAGATTAACCTTTCCCATAAGCAATATAACTGACCCGAAAGTTATTATTGAGCGAAATAAAAACTGTTACGAGGAATAATAAATGAAATGGCCAAGAAATGAACTACAAATAAAAATTCGTGTAGTTTTTAAATGCGGATACACCCATGATTTTTGGGTAAAAGATTTGTCTATAACTCCAGAAAAACATTTAGAATGGGAACACACAGACGAAGAAAATCAAATGTTAGAGTTTAAACCGGACGAAATATCTTCTATTATAAGAATAGGCAGCAGAACTAAAATTATTTGGGAATAAATTATGAGCTTTTTGGAAGAACTTGGACCGCCAGTAGTAGAAGTTGATGAGAAGTCTTTTAGCGAGAAAGTAAAAAAGATCAGCCCATTTGATTTTGCTAATAGCATAAACTTTACAAAAGAAAATCTCATTGTCGATGAAGCTACGGAGAAAGAATACAATCCTTTCATCGTTAATCGTGCAATGGGATTTGCTGCTGATACGGTCATTCCTGCGAATGAAATGAACTCTCGGCCGCACATAGATAACAAGATGCAGTATGATTTTCTATGTGCGGTTGTTCGCAAGAGCAAACGATACAGTAAATGGATTAAGTCTGAAGAAGAGAATTTAGAGGCAATTCAACAATATTTTGGTTATAGTTTCAACAAAGCGAAAGAGGCTTTACGCATTTTGACTAGTGATGATATTGAGAAGATCAAACTCAAGTTGATTAGTTCAAAAGGTGGCAAGTTATAAATACCTGTTAGTTGATTATAACAATTATAATAGGTAGATTGACATGAATGACCAAGATGATTTCTTTAATATTGATTATGAGGGATACGTTCCTCTTGAAATCTTGTTAGAAGATTCCGAAAACTTTTTAAAAGTAAAAGAGACACTTTCTCGTATAGGTGTGGCATCTAAAAAGGACAATACTTTATACCAGTCCTGTCACATTCTTCATAAACAAGGAAGATATTTTATTACTCACTTTAAAGAGCTGTTTGCATTAGATGGCAAAGCGGCAGACTTTTCTGACAATGATCTTGAAAGAAGAAATACTATAGCAAAACTTCTTCAAGAATGGGGACTGATTAAGATTGTCAATGAAGCTGACAGTTTAGAATTCGCTCCATTGAGTCAAGTAAAAATTATTTCTTACAAAGATAAAAAAGAATGGAACTTAGTTCCTAAATATAACATAGGTAAGAAGCGATAGATTATGCTTAACAATAAGCGAGTGTTTCCCTACTTGTTGCTTTTAGGACAGATAGTGGCGATACTTTCAACGAGTTTGATGCCCACTGCTACACTATGGCAGTGGGCAATAACTCTTGTCGTTTATTGTTGTATGATGATTAGTGTGACTATAGGATATCATCGTCTAGCCTCTCATCGTGCTTTCAACTGTCCTCCTTTGCTTAGAAATATACTCCTCTTTTTTGCTGGCATTCCATTTTATGGACCTGCTATGGTATGGGTAGCTAATCATCGTGAGCATCATAGATACTCTGACACAGATAAAGATCCTCACAGTCCTTTTCACAAAGGATGGTTTAGAAGTTACTTTCTACAAGTGTTATCGCCAATACATTTGAAATATGTCAGGGACTTATTGAAGCAGGACGCATACAGAAAACAGACTAAGTATTACTGGCACATGATAGCGGCTTATGCGGGCATTCTTTATCTAATCGATCCGTTCGCTGTTGTGTATGCTTATCTAGCACCTGCAGGATTTAGTAAACTAATAGGAAGTTTTGTATTCAGTTACTCACATAGAAATAGAGTGGCTAACGATGACTTCTGGTTGGGAATGCTAACTTTCGGTGAAGGGTTTCACAAATTACACCACGAAAAAGCAGCCATTCACAGATGGCACAAGTATGATGCAGGTGGAATATTAATAGAAGCTATTGACAATACGAAAAAAGTTTAGTATTATAGTTAAATGATGTATAAATAAGATTGCTGATGGCAAGTCGTCAGTGTAGTCCGACGCTTCACAAAGAAGGAACAGCGGGCTTGTTATTAGCACCAATCGAGACGCCGAAAGGGTCTCACACATAAAACTCGCTTAATAGGAGAAGTAAGATGGTAACACGCAAGTTCATAGCGGCTGACATGGCCGAAATCTTAGACAATGTTCGTCCATTCACAGTGGGCTTTGATAGAATGTTCAACAACTTGGAAACAGTTTCCGAGGTCGCAAGCAACTATCCCCCATACAACATTGTCAAAACAAACGATGAAGAGTTTGTCATCGAGATTGCTGCTGCAGGATTTACTAAGGATGAATTCAACATCCACGTAGTTCCCGAAGGCAAGAAGCTCGTTGTACAAGGTGTTCAAGATCGTGGCGAAGACAAAAAAGAATACTATCATAAAGGAATTGCATCACGAAACTTCACACGCACTTTCGCATTGATGGAAGATGTTGAAGTGACAGGCGCAGACTTTGTTGATGGTATGTTGAATATTTCTCTGATACGAATCATTCCTGAAGAGAAAAAACCGAAAGAAATCAAAGTGAAATAAAATAGGATATTATTATGGCCAACGTACAAATTATTAAACTTTCTTCAGGCGAAGATATCATTGGTGATGTCACTGAAGTAAATCTTGAAGGCGGTAAAATGCTTCAGATAACAAAGCCGTGCTACATTATGATGAGACCAAAGCCTGAGAATGAATACGAATTTGTACTTGGCCTAACTCCTTACTGTCCGTATGCTAAGGATCAATCTGTTCCTATTATGCCTATGCATGTTATCTCTATATACTATCCTTCTACTGAATTGCTCAACGAGTATAACCGTAGATTCGGTAGTGGTATTGTAGTTCCTGATGACAAAGTAGCAACACCTGCTCCTAAACAAATCATTACAGGATAAATCATGTACGAGTATAGAGCAACAATAGTTAAAGTAGTTGACGGTGATACCGTAGATGTTGACATCGACCTCGGGTTTGGTATATGGTTAAAGGATGAGCGTGTCCGTATCATGGGCATTGATACCCCCGAATCACGCACACGAGATAAGGTTGAGAAGAAGTTTGGTAAAGCAGCCGGTGCTAGATTGAAATCTCTGCTCGGCAAGACTGCTGTACTGAAGACTCGTGTAGCCAAAGACGGCGAAGACATGAAAGGTAAGTTCGGTCGTATTCTAGGCGACTTCGAAGTCTACTATGCTGCTGAAGATCGATACTGTCTTGCCGGAGAGATACTAGTCAAAGAAGGGTATGCGGTACTGTACGAAGGTCAGTCTAAGGACGATGTGCAAGAAGCGCATATGAAGAACCGCCAACGACTTATTGCCGAAGGTGTAGTATCTGTCTAAATCTTCGTCCGGCCATATAATGGTTTTTGAACGATTAGTATGAGAAAAACGCTTGACAAATGACTCCCTTTTGTTATATACTATATAAAATGATTGGGAGTTATTATGTTTTACACTTACGCTAGACATTACGGCAACAAAATACTTTACCGAGGTATCAGTCCTTCTGGTAAGCGACAGACCGCAAGGCATGATTTTCAGCCGACTCTATTTGTAAAATCCGACAAGCCTAGCCCTTACAAGTCAATGTTCGGAGAAACAGTCTCTCCCATCAAGTTCAGCACGAACAAAGAAGCATCTGAATTCATTCAAACATATTCAGATGTTTCAAACTTCCCTGTTTACGGACAATCTGATTGGAACTATCAATATCTTACTGAGAAGTTTCCGGGAGAAGTTCCTTGGAATCAAACTCAAATAAAGATTATCTCAATCGATATCGAGACTACGGTCAATCATGGCTTCCCTGATGTTTATAATCCTATGGAAGAAGTCACTCTAATCTCAGTGATGGAAGCTAACACTAAGCGAATCATTACATGGGGTTGTGGTGAATATACTCCCACTGAACACACTGCTCACTTAGGCGTAGACTATCGGTATTGTTCAGATGAGAAGGATTTGTTCAAGCAGTTTCTAGATTGGTGGGCGCAGGATCCGCCTGATGTTGTGACTGGTTGGAATATTCAGCTATTCGATATTCCTTATCTTGTCACTCGTTCAGAGAAGTTGTTTGGCGATGACATGAAGAAAGCGTTCAGTCCTTTCAATCTTGTCAACAAAAAAGAAGTAAAGATTGGTGGTCGTGAGTTTCTGCGGTATGAACTTTGGGGTGTTGCACAACTAGACTATCTTGACCTGTATAAGAAATTTACTTATGTAACACGAGAAAACTACAAGCTAGATCACATCACAGAGGTAGAACTAGGTCACAACAAGCTAGAGAATCCTCATGATACATTCAAAGACTTCTACGAGAAAGATTGGAACTTGTTCGTTGAATATAACATCATCGACAGTGTTCTCGTAGATCAACTAGAAGACAAACTTAAACTTATCGAACTATGCCTTACAATGGCATACGATGGTAAGATGAACTACTCTGATGTTGCATCTCCTGTAAAGACGTGGGACTGTTTGTTATACAATCATCTATGGGAACAGAAAGTTGTGTTTGGGCAGAAACAACAGACACAGAGCAGCCGAAGTATTGCAGGTGCGTATGTACAAGAACCTGTCCCTGGTCAGTACGAATGGGTAGAAAGTTTTGATGCTACTTCACTGTATCCTTCTATTATCATGCAATACAATATGTCTCCTGAGACTCTCGTGCCAGGTGAAGTGTACGATGTCACAGTTGATGGCATGTTAGAGCGCAAATACAATTTTGATGGCAAGTATGCAGTTGCAGCAAATGGTCAATGTTTCTCACGAAGTAAACTAGGATACATGCCTGAGATTGTACAGAAGTTTTTTGATGATAGACAGAAGTACAAGAAGTTAATGAAAGAAGCAGAACAGTTACTTGAGGACACAAAAGATCCTAAGTACAAGAATGAAATCGCAAAGTACAACAACTTTCAGATGGCAAGAAAGATTCAGCTCAACTCTCTCTATGGTGCGATGGCTAATCAATATTTCAGATTCTATGATGACAGAATAGCAGAAGGCATTACACTATCTGGTCAATTCATTATTCGGGAAACTGCTACGGCGCTTGATGAATTTGTCAATAAGATTGTAGGTACCGAGAATGAGATGTACAGTTTCTATTCTGACACTGACTCTTGCTATATCACTCTCAAGGCAGTCGTTGATAAGTTCTTTGCAGACAAAGATATGGACAAGCTAATTGACATACTTGACAAGATAGGCACAGAGCAAATTGAACCTTGTATCTCAAAGGCAATGGACAGTCTTGTAGACTATACTCATGCTTTTGAGAAAAAGATATTCTTTAAGCGAGAAGCAATCGCAGACAAGGCTATCTGGATCGCTAAGAAACGATATGCGATGAATGTTTACGACAACGAAGGTACTCGTTACAAAGAACCTAAACTAAAGGTAATGGGGCTAGAGATTGTTCGTTCGTCTACGCCTGCGCCTGTGCGAGAGTCTCTGAGAGAAGCCGTAAGGCTGACTTTGACTACTGATGAGAAGACTCTTCAGAAGTTTATTACAGATACTCGCAATGCATTTATAAAAATGCCAGCGGAAGAGATTGCTTTTCCTAGAGGTTGTAACAATTTAGGAAAATACACTGACTCTGCTGATATCTATAAAAAAGGCACTCCGATGCATGTGCGAGGAAGTCTACTATATAACTATTATCTAAAGAAAAACAAGATAGATCAAAAGTATGAAAGGATACAAGAGGGAGACAAGATTAAGTTCTTGTATCTGAAAGAGCCTAATACGATGAAAGAGAATTGCATCTCATTCAATACAGTCATTCCTAAAGAATTTAATATTCACAGATATGTAGATTATGATTTGATGTTTAAGAAATCATTTCTTGATCCAATGGACACTATTGTCAAATCTCTTGGTTGGGAGACTGAGAAACAAAATACACTTGAGGACTTATTTTCATGAACGTAGCAATTATTGGTTATGGCTTTGTTGGTAAAGCTACAGAATATCTCTTAAAAAAGACAAATTGTAATATACAACTTCACGATCCGACAAAATATTTGTTATGTGATTTTGAGACAGTAGAGTATGCATTTGTTTGTGTCCCAACTCCATCTACAGGAAACGAACTAGATATTAGCATACTACAATCAGTTTATGAAGAATATAAAGACAAGTGTCAGCTAATTATTAGAAGCACAATTGGTCCTGAACAAGTAGACTTGT
>Ga0115102_10544450_pt1 | contig 30824 bp, 37 predicted proteins | sample MBTome_5_FD_89644 | JGI IMG/M metagenome (GOLD analysis project Ga0115102, IMG submission 89644) | Marine eukaryotic communities from Pacific Ocean to study complex ecological interactions - MBTS_5May14_M2_3um Metatranscriptome... | ecosystem: Environmental > Aquatic > Marine > Oceanic | place... | reverse complement strand
GCAAATATGCTTGCTTTCTGCTGACATAGCTCAATTGGTAGAGCTCCGGTTTTGTAAACCGGTGGTTATGGGTTCAAGTCCCTTTGTCAGCTCTGTTCTTTTACAAACAATTTTGCTATCAAGAATTCGCAAACTTGATGGTTATATGGGGGTGTGCCCGAGTGGCCAAAGGGAGCGGGCTGTAAACCCGCCGGCTCAGCCTACAGTGGTTCAAATCCACTCGCCCCCATATTCTTTTGCGGGAGTAGCTCAGTTGGTAGAGCATCAGCCTTCCAAGCTGAATGTCGCGAGTTCGAGACTCGTCTCCCGCTCTTTTATTTTATTTGAGTTGTGCCCATGTAGCTCAGATGGTAGAGCACACCCTTGGTAAGGGTGAGGTCACCGGTTCAATTCCGGTCATGGGCTCTGGCTCGTTTTTGTCTCAGTAGTGCTTGTGTCCGAGTACGAACTTCACAAATCATAAAGTCATCCTAAATCACTTTGATTCTGCATCTTTTCAATCTCATCGGGAGAGTAATCTCCTCATAACTATTCACATTCTTTCCAAGGGTTTAACCCGATAAGGTAAAAAAAATGGCTAAAGAAAAATTTGATCGTTCCAAACCACACGTAAATATTGGTACTATTGGTCACGTTGACCATGGAAAAACAACACTTACCGCAGCTATCACAATGACAATGGCAGATGATGGTTTTGCTGAAAAGATGAACTATGAAGACATCGATAAAGCTCCAGAAGAAAAAGCTCGTGGTATTACCATCAACACTGCACACGTTGAGTATCAAACAGAAACTCGTCACTATGCACACGTAGATTGTCCAGGTCACGCTGACTATGTAAAGAACATGATTACAGGTGCAGCACAAATGGACGGCGCGATTCTCGTTGTTAGTTCTACTGACGGTGTAATGCCTCAAACTCGTGAGCACGTACTTCTCGGCCGTCAGGTAAACGTTCCTTCCATCATTTGCTTCATCAACAAAGTTGATCAGTTCGACGAAGAAGAACGCGAAGAAATGGTAGAGCTCGTTCAGATGGAAGTTCAAGAGCTTCTTGAAGCCAATGGTTTTGACGCTGGTGATGAGCGATTTATCGCAGGTTCAGCACTTCTGGCAGTAGAAGGAGATGACTCTGATATCGGACGTGGAGCTATTCGTCGTCTTATGGCTGCTGCAGATTCATACATCGATGAGCCAGATCGTGACAAAGACAAAGATTTCCTTATGCCTGTTGAAGATGTATTCACGATTACAGGTCGTGGTACCGTTGCAACTGGTCGTATCGAGCGTGGTGTGATCAACTCTGGTGACGAAGTTCAAATCATTGGTCTTCGTGAAACCCAAACTTCAACCATTACTGGTATTGAAATGTTCCGTAAGATTCTTGACTTCGGTGAAGCTGGTGATAACGCTGGTCTTCTTCTTCGTGGTATCAAGCGTGAAGACATTGAGCGTGGGCAGGTAATCTGTAAGCCTGGATCAGTAAACGCACACACCAAATTCATCTGCAAGACAGTTATTTTGAGTGAAGAAGAAGGTGGTCGTAAGAAAGGTTTCAAAACTGGATATCGTCCTCAGTTCTATTTCCGTACAACAGACGTTACAGGTTCAATCACTCTTCCTGCTGAAAAGAAGATGGTTCTTCCTGGCGATACAAATGTTGACATGGAAGTTGAGCTTATCAAGCCTATTGCTATCGAAGAAGAGCTTAAGTTTGCGATTCGTGAAGGTGGCCGTACTGTAGGTGCTGGAACTGTAAGCAAGATTGTTGGATAATTCAACAATCTAGTTTTTTCCTAATCTGATGCCGCGTGTAGCGGCATCTTTCGTATGAGTATGAAATGGACAACCGAAAATTCAATATGGCTACATTCCTATCGATATCATTCTTGATGGCTGTTTCGATAAAGGGTATCTCTGAGACAATACTATTGCAATCAGATGAACTTGGTGATCCATTGATTTTCGGGTTGTTCCATTTGACATTACTCATCGGCGTAGCTGTTTTTATTATTTGCTTTTCTATATTGAGCAAAACGACAGCAGTTGTGAAATTCACAGATGAATCTTGGACAGAACTTCGAACAGTTACATGGCCAGAAAAGGATGAGACGATTCGATCCACAGTTGTCGTGATAGGAGTAACTCTCTTTATTGCATTTGCACTCGCGACGTATGATTTTGTGTGGACAAAGGTCGCCTCAGAAACTCTTTTCGGTAAAGAAACAAGTCAAGAAGAAGGGTAAAATCATGAGCAAAAAATGGTATGTGATCCAAACATTGTCTGGTTCAGAAAAACGGGCGCAAAAATCTCTTATCAAAGCGATTGAACATGCTCCGCAGTATATTCAAGATCGTTTTGGTGAGGTTTTGATCCCGGAAGAAGAATTGACTGAGATCCGAAATGGAGAGAAGAAGACATCCAGAAGAATTAAGATTCCTGGGTATATTTTTCTTGAAGTGGATCTGTCAGATGATCCTGATAACGAAGTAGAAATTCTCATCAAAAATACAAATAGAATCGTAGAGATCAAAAAAACACCTCTTCGTCCAATAGAGCTCGATCGACTTCTTGGTCGTGCGAAAAAAGAAAAAGCTCCGAGCAAAGTACTTGTAAAGTTCTCTGTTGGAGACTCTGTAAAAATCACAGGAGGTGCTTTTTCTGGGATGACTGGGATCGTCGAGGATGTGAACACAACACGACAAAGATTGCGTGTTCGGGTAAGCATTTTTGGACGAATGACCTCTGTGGACCTAGAATACACACATGTCGAAGAAAGTGACGCAAGAAATACAAAATAGTTACATAAAAAAACTGTACAGAAATCGAAGCCTTGTTATTAGGCAAAGAACTTCTAACCGGACGGGCAAAATCTGTCTATGATACCGAGTGATCGAAGGAGGCTACATGGCCAAAAAAGTAAACAAAATTATTAAGCTTCAAATCCCAGCTGGCGCTGCTCGACCTGGTCCACCTATTGGTCCAGCTTTGGGTGCCGCGGGTGCTCCGATTCCCTTATTCTGTAAGGAATTCAATGCAAGAACACAGGCACAAGCTGCTGAAGGTTTGATTATTCCGACAGTTATTACTGTATACACTGATCGTTCATTCAAGTTTGAGCTCAAAACCCCACCTGTTCCGATCCTGCTAAAAAAGGCAGCCGGAATTCAAAAGGGTTCTGGAGAGCCAAATAAGAATAAAGTAGCTGAGGTTACAGAAGAGCAAGTTCTAAAAATTGCACAAACAAAAATGCCAGATCTCAATACAGCCAAGATTGAGTCTGCTATTCGAAGTGTGAAGGGAACAGCTCGTTCTATGGGAATCACAATCGTTTCTTAAATGGATTCAAGCCTCTTTAAGGGGACTTGGGGGAGGACGATAGGCGTTCAAGTACCCCATGGAATCACGACGCTCTAAAGAGCAGGGAAAAGTTAACATGTCAAAAGCGGGTAAAAGGTACTTGGGCTTGCAAAGCAAGATTGATGCCAAGAAAAAATACTCAACAGTTGACGCGTTCAGTACTCTTGTAGAACTGAGCCATTCAGACTTAAAAGCAAAGTTTGATGAAAGCGTTGATGTTGCTGTTCGTTTGGGTGTCAATCCCAAATACGCTGATCAGCAAATTAGAGGAGCTTGTCCTCTTCCACACGGTACCGGTAAAGGTGTTCGAGTTTTGGTTTTCGCCGAAGGTGAAGCTGAGCGAGCTGCTACTGAAGCGGGTGCTGAATTTGTTGGAGGTCAAGATCTTATCGATAAGATTAAAGGTGGATGGACTGATTTTGATAAAGCAGTATCTACACGTTCAATGATGCCGAAGGTTGCTCGATTCTTGGGCCGTATTCTCGGTCCTCGTGGTTTGATGCCAAATCCAAAAGTAGGTACTGTTGTAGATGATGCAGTCGTTGGAGAAACAGTTGCATCTCTTCTTAAAGGCAAGATCGATTTTCGAGTGGACAAAAGCGGTATTATTCATACTTCTATTGGTCGGGCATCTATGGACGCAGAAAAGCTTCAAGAGAACTTTGTGGCATTGATGTCAACATTGGTGCGACTTAAGCCTTCCTCAGCGAAGGGAGCGTACGTGCGGAGTATTACCGTTTCAACAACGATGGGTCCAGGTATTAAAATTGATACAATTGATGCTCAACGCCAAGCTGAGAGGTTTTAATCATGTCATTAGAAAGAAATAGTTATCCCCAGAAGAAAGTCGATACTCTCAAAGTGTTGAAAGAAAAACTTGATATAGCTCCACTCGTCATCTTGATTGATTATGAGCGTGTCAATGTTGAAGACATCAATGCAATTCGTAGAAAATTCGAAGAAGATGGTGTGGATTATTTGGTTGCCAAAAACAATCTATTGAAGAAGGCAATTGAAGGTACAGATAAAGTAGATTTGGCTCCTCTCCTCAACGGGATGACTGGTGTAGTCTTTTCCGGTGAAGATGGTATAGGTACAGCCAAATTAGTCAGAAGTATTACAAACAACAGGAAAAAGCTCCCTGGGTTTGTTGTAAAGGGTGGTTTTTTCGACGGAACCGTCCTGTCATCAGGTGTTGAAGTAAATAAAGTTGCAGATCTTCCAAGCAAAGAAGAATTGTTAACGATGCTTCTTCGCACGGTTCAAGAAGGCCCTCGCCAAATCCTTGGAGTTATTCAAGGACCAGCCCGAGATCTGGTCAATCTTATTAAAAATTACGAGCATAAACTTTCCGAAGCAGAGTAATCTCTTTGCTTCATTTTTTGAAACAATAAACGGAGGAATCCAGCATGACTGTTACTCAAGAACAGGTCGTAGACTACATCAAAAATCTCAAACTCAGTGAAGTCAAAGGTTTGATCGAAATTCTCGAAACCGAACTCGGTGTTTCTGCATCCGCACCCGTCATGGCAATTGCCGGCGGTGCTGCTGCTGGTGCACCAGCAGAAGAAGTTGAAGAGAAAACCGAATTCGACGTCATTTTGACTGAGTTTGAAGCAAAAGCCAAAATCAAGATCATCAAAGAAGTTCGCTCCATTACAGGTGCAGGCTTAAAAGATGCCAAGTCCATGGTTGAAACTCTTCCTTCTACTTTGAAAGAGGGTGTTACCAAAGACGCAGCGGAAGAGCTCAAGAAGAAGATTGAAGCTGTTGGTGGTAAGATCGAGATTAAGTAATCATTACGATCTCATGGTGATGTCCAAATAATCTCTTTTACTCAAAAGTGACATTGGGGCATCACCTTTATTTTTAGTCTAAAATTTTTTATCTTTTGAAGTTTGCTTCAAAAGAAATATCTATTGTACTCAATTTGAAATTCGGGAGACCATGTGTCAAAGTCAAGTGATTCGAAGTATCTTGCCAATAATTATCGATTTCGTCATAGCTACGCCACAACCACTCCTCGTGATGTAGATAATTTAATCAGCATCCAAACGAAGAGCTATGCAGATTTTCTGCAAACAGGTGTAGAAGTAGAAGAGCGATTGGACATTGGACTGCAGTCTGTCTTTAATTCTGTTTTTCCTATCTCTGATTTTAACGGAAGAGCAAATCTAGAGTTCTTGCGATATGATCTACAGGAACCTTCAAACGATGTTGATGAATGTCGAGAAAAAGGGCTTAACTATGCCTCCCAGTTGAAGGTGCAGGTTCGTCTAAATATATTTGAGATTGATGAAGAAACGAAAATACCTCATTTTTCACATTCTCAGAAACAACAAGTCTTCTTCGGTGATATTCCACTGATGACAGAAAATGGTACTTTTATTGTAAATGGTACAGAACGTGTAGTAGTTTCACAGCTTCACCGTTCTCCAGGTGTTTTCTTTAGCAATAAGATATCGAAAACAACACTTGAGCAAAAAACAGTATTGACGGCGAGAATCATCCCCAATCGCGGTTCATGGATCGATTTTGAGTTTGATACAAAAGATCGTCTTCATGTGCGTATTGATCGAAAAAAGAAACTTCCCGCAATTTATCTTCTCTTGGCGTTGGGATATGACTTCAACGAACTTCTTCGGTATTTTTATCCGACAGAGAGATTTCTTGCCGCTCGAAAGATTGAGGCGATCACTAGCGATCAAAAAAAGAAGTTGGAAGAACTTGTAGAAAAGTATGCAGATGATGCAGAGAATCAGGTCCTGTACTCAGTTGCAGTCATGGTAGCCAATAACTGTGAAGAGGAGATGTTCATTGCAGAAGACAACTACCAAGCCATCAAAAAAGCGTTGAAAAAAGAACCATTTACTTCTCAAGAAGGATTTTGGATCAAGAGATCAACTCAAGAGACGCTTCTTAAAGGCTTTTCCTTTTCTGACTATAAGTATGAAATAGAACTTAGAGGGCGCAAAACCAAAAAGACAGTAAAGAAGGGGAAAAAGTTTCTCAAGAACAACATTTCTCATATGAGGCAGTTGAATCGATTCCATACAGAGCAATTTACTGTTCTTGGAAAAGATGATCAGCATCAGGTAATTGATCTTCCTTCCGATATCACTGAAATCGTTCGTTCTGCGGAGCCATATCTATATACAGCTTCCGATATTGTAAACGAGGACGGTGAAATTGTTGTACCTTTCAATACAGCACTAACGCTTGATGTTGTTGAAAAGGCGATAGAAGAAGGAGTAAAAGATTTTCCTGTATTGTTCATCGATGGTGTATTCACAGACGAATCTCTGAGAAGCGCATTTGAGACAGAAGCTGGAAAACTCTTGATCTTGAGAGAGAAGAGAGAAGCAGAAGAGAAAAGAAGAAATCCAAATGGAGAAGATAAGAATTACTCTGATCAAGATCTTGCTATTTTGGAAATCTTTCAAAAGATGCGCCCTTCAGATCCGGCCAACCTTGAAACAGCTCAGAAGTCATTTCATTCAATGCTTTTTGATCCTAACCGTTATGACCTCTCCGTTGTTGGTCGTATCAAAGTAAATCAGAGATTGTATTCGAAAAAAGAGCGCGAGCAGGACATGTGTCCAGAAGAGAATCACAGAACTCTTCAGCATGAAGACTTACTACGCGTGATTCGTCATCTCTACGATTTGAAAGGTCGTCGAGAAGGTGCTGAAATCGATGATATTGATCATCTTGGCAATCGTCGTGTTCGTTCTGTGGGTGAGCTTCTTGTTAATCAATTCCGTATTGGTCTTGTTCGTATGGAAAAAGCGATCAAAGAACGTATGAGTCTTGGTGAAATAGCCAACATGGCTCCCAACGACATCATTAATGCAAAGCCCGTCACTGCGATTATCAAAGAGTTTTACGGTGCTTCTCAGCTTTCCCAATTCATGGACCAAACAAATCCTCTTTCAGAGATTACCCACAAGCGTCGTCTCAGTGCACTCGGGCCTGGTGGTCTTACAAGAGAGCGTGCAGGAAACGAAGTACGAGATGTTCACGCAACACACTACGGCAGAATTTGTCCTGTAGAAACACCGGAAGGTCCAAACGTTGGACTTATCGCGAGTTTGGCGTCTTATGCACGAGTAAATAAGTATGGTTTTATTGAAACTCCATATAGAACATGTGTCGATGGAAAAATAACAGATCAGTCCAAGTATTATTCAGCATTGGATGAGCAAGGATACACGATTTCGCAAGCTGCGATTCCCACAAAAGGGGATACCATTACTGCAACAAGTATCATTGTACGTCAAGATGGAGACATCAAGATTGTTGAGCCCAAAGATGTAGAACTCATTGATGTAAGTCCAAACCAAATGGTTTCAGTGGCTGCTTCACTGGTTCCATTCTTGGAAAATGATGATGCGAACCGTGCTCTTATGGGTGCGAACATGCAACGTCAGGCTGTTCCTCTTATTAAGTCTCGTGCTCCACTTGTCGGTACTGGCATGGAAGCATTTGTGGCTCGAGATGCTGGCGTAACAACAACAGCTCGTAGAAATGGTGTTGTTACTGATGTTGATGCAACCAGAATCGTTGTTCATGCTGATGCTGATGCTGGAAGTATTGGTGGTGATGTAGATATTTACAACCTTACAAAATTCCGTCGCTCAAATCAAAATACCTGTATCAATCAACGACCACTTGTCAGTATTGGTGATCGTGTTGAAGAAGGAAAGATTATTGCTGATGGGCCTGCTACAGAAGTTGGTGAGCTTGCACTTGGACAAAATGTAATTGTCGCATTTATGCCATGGCAAGGGTACAACTTTGAGGATTCAATTCTTCTCTCTGAACGATTGGTTCAAGATGATGTATACACTTCCATCCATATTGAAGAATACGAAGTTTCTGCTCGAGATACCAAACTTGGTAAAGAAGAGATCACAAAAGATATTCCCAATGTAAATGAAGAAGCTCTTAAGAATCTTGATGATGCAGGTATCATTCGCGTAGGTTCATTTGTGAAGCAAGGAGATATTCTTGTTGGTAAGGTCACACCGAAAGGTGAGTCGCAGCTATCTCCAGAAGAAAAGCTTCTCCGTGCCATTTTTGGTGAGAAAGCAGGTGATGTAAAGGATACATCTCTAAAAGCGAAGCCAGGTGTACAGGGTGTCGTCATGGGAGCACAAGTATTCGCTCGAGAAGGAATCGAAATGGATACGCGTGCCTTGGAAATCAAAGACGAAACATGCCTGAAGATTGACCGAGATCTTCAGCAAAACATCAAGATTATTCAACAATCAGCGATGCGACAAATGGGGAAAATGATTCATGGTGAAAAAGCTGATATGGCCGTCGAAGTAGACGGAAGTGTCATCATTGATTCAGGAGTAGAATATACTCCTGAGAATCTTCGCTCAGTTCCGTTTGAAGAGTTTTCAAATCTTACGATTGCAGACCAGGACAAAGGTCCTGAGATTGAAGCAAAGATCTGGTCTATTGCTGACCAGGTAGCTGAAAGAATCGCAGAGGTTACAGGTCGTTTTGAAGAAAAGAAGAGTCGTTTGTCGAAAGGTGACGAACTGAATCCTGGTGTCATTAAGATGGTCAAGGTATACATTGCCATTAAGCGAAAGCTTCAAGTTGGTGATAAAATGGCTGGTCGTCATGGTAACAAGGGTGTTGTTTCAAGGATTATGCCGATTGAAAGCATGCCTTATCTTGAAGACGGTACACCTGTAGATGTTGTGTTGAATCCACTTGGTGTTCCTTCTCGTATGAATGTGGGTCAAGTTCTTGAAACACATTTGGGATGGGCTGCTCGTGGTATGGGTGTTCGCATTCAAAGCATGATCGAAGAAAAACAACGAGAGATTCTTGGTGAGATAAAAAGTGCTTTGGAGGAGTCTGGAACACTTCCTTCTCACTTGAACTCTGCTTCATTGGAAGAGATCGTTACATATCTGAAAGAGGAGAAGAATCGTACTCTTATTAAGAAGTATGATGATTCTATTAACAATCACAGAGAAGAGCTTCGTGCCTACTTGCTTAGCGTGTATGAAAATACAGGAGCAATGGAAGTATTCCTCAAGGATGCATCATATGAAAAGCTTAAAGAGCTCTCAGCAAAATACAAGAATGGTATTACTGTTGCGACTCCCGTATTCTCAGGTGTGCGTGAAGACAGAATCAGAAAAGGTCTTCGTCTTGCAGGGTATGATGAAGATGGTAAGACAGTCCTCTATGATGGTCGTACCGGAGAGCCGTTTCAAAATCGTGTGAATGTTGGTGTTATGTACGTGTTGAAGCTTCATCACCTTGTTGATGAAAAGATTCATGCACGAAGCATTGGGCCATACTCACTAGTTACCCAGCAACCTCTTGGTGGTAAAGCACAGTTTGGTGGTCAGCGCTTGGGAGAAATGGAAGTTTGGGCTCTTGAGGCGTACGGTGCTGCGTATACTCTTCAAGAATTCCTTACAGTGAAATCGGATGACGTTCAAGGTCGAACAAGAATGTATGAATCGATTGTAAAAGGAGAGAATGAGCTCAAAGCAGGTTTACCTGAGAGCTTTAATGTTCTGATCAAAGAATTGGAGGCCTTGGCACTAAAAGTAGAGCTTGACGACAAGAAAGATGTCTTCTAACGAAGGCATCCATTTCATAGAACCAGTTGTAATAAGAAAAAACAAAAATATTAGTATTTCATATTTCCGGAGATAACCGTGTCACAATATAATACACAAGATAAAGTAGATGATCCGAGCAAAATCAAAGTCGTAAAGATAGGTCTTGCTTCTCCCAAAGACATCATTTTCAATTCTAGTGGAGAAGTCAAAAAGCCTGAAACGATTAACTATAGAACCTTCAAACCTGAAAAGGAAGGTTTGTTTTGTGCTCGTATCTTCGGTCCTGTGAAGGACTGGGAATGTCTTTGTGGAAAGTATAAGCGTCAAAAGCACAGAAATATTACGTGTGAAAAGTGTGGTGTTCAGGTCACTCTTTCGAAAGAGCGTCGGAAAAGAACAGGACACATCAAGCTCGCAGATCCGGTTGCACACATCTGGTTCATGAAAAGTCTACCAAGTAGAATTGGTAACCTTTTGGACGTTTCTTTAAGAAATCTAGAAAACGTACTGTACTGTGAAGCATTCATGGTTTCTGAGCTAAATGAGGAAGTCGTACTGGCAAAGTATGAAGAGTACATTGCAAAATATGACGAAGCAAAGAAAGCCAAAGAATTATCAAAAGCTGATCTGGAAGAACTGAAAGGTCATCGTGATCTTCTGAAAGGACTTCGCGTCGGCGTCATTATTTCTGAAGATGAGCATTATCTGTTAGACGAAATCTTCTCGGATACACCTGATGTGATTAAAGTTGGAATGGGTGGTCGAGTCATCAGTGACCGTCTTAAGAATATGGATATTGGTGCAGAGGCGCAAAGACTGCGTAAGGAACTCCGAGATATCGCTCTTGACCCATTATCAGCAGCCAACCAAAGAAGATATACAAAACGCCTCAAGGTGTTGGAAGCCTTTCTTGGGCCTGATGGTGAAGTCGCAAGAGACCATCGTCCTGAGTACATGATGTTGGAAGTAATTCCGGTTATTCCTCCAGACCTTCGTCCCTTGGTTCCTCTCGATGGTGGTCGCTTCGCAACGAGTGATCTCAACGATTTATATCGACGAGTCATCAACAGAAATAATCGATTGCGTAAGCTAAATGAGCTAGCGGCTCCAGAGATTATTATTCGAAATGAAAGAAGAATGCTTCAAGAATCAGTGGATGCTCTTTTTGATAATGGTCGTCGAGGTAAGACTTTTTCAGGTCCAAACAAGCGCCCACTTCGTTCCTTAAGCGATATGCTAAAAGGTAAAAATGGTCGATTCCGCCAAAACCTTCTTGGAAAGCGAGTCGATTATTCTGGTCGTTCCGTAATTGTAGTAGGACCTGAGCTCCGACTTCATCAGTGTGGCCTCCCGAAGAGAATGGCACTCGAGTTGTTCAAGCCATTTATTTATCACAAGCTCCAGAAAAAAGATCTAGCAAAGACCATTAAAGATGCCAAGAAAGCAGTGGAAAGCAAAGATGACAAAGTCTGGGATATCTTGGACGAAGTAATTAAAGAGCATCCGGTTATGCTAAACCGTGCTCCTACTCTTCACCGTTTGGGTATTCAAGCGTTTGAACCGATTCTGACGGAAGGAAAAGCGATCAATCTTCATCCTTTGGTTTGCTCGGCATTCAATGCTGACTTTGATGGTGACCAGATGGCGGTTCATCTTCCTCTTTCGATAGAGGCACAAATTGAAGCTCGTGTCCTTATGATGTCAACAAACAACATCTTGAGTCCAGCGGATGGTCGACCGATTATTCTTCCATCTCAAGATATTGTTCTTGGTATTTATTACATGACTCGTGCTCGTCGGGGATCGAAGGGTGAGGGAAGAATGTTCTCCTCAATCGAAGAAGTTCAGGCAGCATATGATAACAATGAAGTTCATTTGCAAGCTCCAGTATCAGTTCGTTTGGGTGTACATAACTTTGAAAGTTACATCACTGATACCCTAGGTGATTTGGGTGAGACTCACTTCATATTTGGTGTCGATAAAACACGTCGGATTTATTCAACATTTCATATCCATCGTGGGCAGACCAATCAGGTGAAAAACTCAGCGATGGAAATAGATGTCGCTGGTCTTGGAAATCTTTCTGTCGGTGGTCCAGGTCACAAGCCGATTGAAGGGTGTCAAATACATCTTCAACTTCTAAGAGCAGAAGAAGGCATAGAGAAATTCGAAGGAAAGACGAATCTCAGCAGTGTTCTTTACTCCAAAGAAGACACAAAAGAAGAAGCGTTGGCACAGCTTTCTGAAAACTCTGATGGCATAACAGCACTTGAGACTCTTTCTGGTACCTATGAGCCTCCTCATCTCGCCGGACACGGAATCGAGATTAACTGGAGAGCACGTTGTTATCTTGTCCAAGGTCGAGTCATCGCCAATATAGACGTTGAGTGTGCTTTCGATAATGATAAGCCAGTTCTTGATGTATGTATGAGTGCATCTGTGCGTGTTCATGTCATGGCAGCCGCCGTTCAGGTTCTACGTGAAAAGTACAAAGATAGATTGTTGGTTGTCTCTGCTCCTGCCGGTATTCTTGGATATCGTGGTCAAGTGGCATGGGAAGCTGAAAAATACATTACAAAAACAACTGTTGGACGAGTGTTATTCTATAGCATCGTTCCCAAGCAGATTGCTTTCCATCATGTAAACAAAGCGTTGGGTAAGAAAGCTTTGGGTAATGTTATCGATCTTTGCTATCGAGAATGTGGCTCAAAAGATGCAGTACTCTTTGCTGATGCGGTTATGGGTATGGGATTCACGATGTCGACAAAGGCAGGAATCTCTATCTGTATAGATGATATGAAAATTCCCGATAGCAAGCGTGAGATTATTCAGCGAGCAGAAGAGGAAGTTCTTAAGTATCAAAGTCGATTCAATAATGGTTATCTCACAGAGAATGAAAAATACAACCATGTTGTCGATCTTTGGACCAACACAACCAACACCGTTGCACAAAACCTTATCAAAGAAATCTCAATAGAGCATTTTGAACTTCAAGACGGCAGTGTCGTTGAAGGTCCATCATTCAACTCTATTTACATGATGGTTGATTCTGGAGCACGGGGATCCCAAACCCAGATTCGTCAGCTAGCTGGTATGCGTGGATTGATGTCGAAGCCGAATGGTGAGATTATTGAAACACCGATTACAGCGAACTTCCGAGAAGGTTTATCTGTTCTTCAGTATTTCACATCAACGCACGGTGCTCGTAAGGGTCTAGCGGATACAGCTCTAAAGACGGCGAACTCCGGATACCTGACTCGACGTTTGGTAGATGTGGTTCAAGACGTGATTATCACGGGTGAAGATTGTGGTACAGAGGCCGGTATCCAATATGATCTTTTGGTATTCAAAGAGAAAAGATCTGGTCTAGAAGAAAGAGTTCTTGGTCGAATATTGGCAGAAGATATTCCTGCACCGATCGGTGATGGAATTCTTCTTCATCGAGGAGAAATGCTTGATGAGTGGAACGTAAACAAAATAATGCAAGCAGATATTCAACATGTAAAACTTCGCTCAGTAATGCGTTGTGAAATGGGTTGGGGTATTTGTGCCAAGTGTTATGGTCGAGATCTTGCTCGTGGTCGACTGGTCAATGTTGGTGAAGCGATTGGTGTTATCGCTGCTCAATCTATTGGTGAGCCAGGTACTCAGCTAACCATGAGAACGTTCCATATTGGAGGGGCGGCCCAAGGCGGCCAGCAAACCAGTAGCATTGAAGTTAAACATAAAGGAACGATACGTTTCAGTGATGATCTCAAACATTCTGTTCTTCCATATATCCGTAAAGAATCCAATGGAGAATGGGTAACAGATGGAACAATTGTCGTAGGTCGTTCAGGAGAGCTCTATGTCGAAGACAGTGCTGGTCGTGAGCGTGAGCGTCATGAAATAGCAATGGGTACAATTTTAAGAACATCATCAAACGGTAATTATATATCTCTTGTTGATGGCATAGAAGTTGAAGCCAAAACAAAAGTCGCGGAATGGGTAAACCTGAAGCGTCCGATTGTTGCTCGATATGATGGTATTCTGCGGATTATCAATGATAAGGGTGCGAGAGTTTCTACCGAACAAAATGATTTGGACGGAAAGATTATTCATCGTCTAGACATTACCGATAATCAACAATTTACGATTGAGCTTCTAGGAGAAGAATCTGTATACAATGATCCAAGTCTTCGTCTAAGAACTGGCTGTATTGTGATGGAAGCTATTTATGTCTGTCGCAAGAAGTTCTTACACAACGGTATAGAGTACAAAAAGAACATTATGTTTGATACAAAAGATGTACCAGAAGAATTGCTTGAAGAATACGTAACAAATGGCTTCCTTGACAAGGTATGTTCAAAATTCCAAAACCTACTAGAAGCTGAGTGGGTAAACAAAAAGGAAGGACGTTTGCAGAGCCTTTCTGGCTTCACGTACAGAAAGCTTTTGGGTAGATATACTCTTCCAACAGAGACTGTGCTTGATCCCGATGGAAACTTAGACTTTAGCTTTTCATTGAGTCATACTACCGAAAAAGAAGTCAATGCTGTTGATCCTACAAAAGATGAATCAATATATTCATTGCTCAATCTTATGAACAGAGACGCATTCAATCTCGGGATTAAAGTTGTTGGTAATACACATCACAAAATTGGTACACTAGATTCAAATAATCAAATGATCGATGCGATTCATACGATTATGGAAGAGGCAAGATCATTACACACGCAAAGTAAAGAAGAGACTACCATATCTAACCTTCATTTTGCTCACCGGATTCAAACAAAAGTTGCTGACATAAAGAAGATTAACTGGGAAGACGAAGAAGAAGTTCTTACTATGACCCAATCTTTGAATGAAGAGGCAAGTGCTCTGGGGCATAAAGATTTCACTCTAGAAGGGGTGGAGGCTTCAGATTATGCCAAGACAGCATTGAACTTCCATAAGTCACTCAAAAAAGCACAACAAAAGCAAAAGAGTAATTCATTGAATCTCAGTACTGTTGGTCTTGATCTGTCTTCTCTTGAAACGAGCACCATCACGGATCTACAAAGCATTGCAGATAATATACAAAAAGATCTCAATGCACTGTCTATTTCAAAGGCTTCGTTGAGTTCTAAGAGTAAGATTACGGCAAAGAGCATTCAAGACTTGACAACCTTGACGAAGGACAAAGGTAGTAAAATCCTTGAGCGCTTGAACAAAGAAGCAGAAACATTTGGCCTTGAAGTTGTCGAATTCGACAAGGACAAGAAAGGTAACGCCAAGCTTGCTGCACATTTATGGAGTAATATTTGTTCTGTACTTTTTAAAAATGACTTGGCTTTGATCCAAGACACGTATCTTGAGAAGTACTTGAGTCTTAACGGTATCTCTACATCGCCTGCTGATATACGTGCGTTGGAAGAAGCTGATGAGGCGCAAGTTGCAGCCGTAGCAAAATCATTAACGAAAGAAGCCAAGGCTTTTGGTGTCAAGCTTACCGGAAAAGCAACACAAGGAAAAATCTTGGCTGCATGGAATGAACTTAAAGTCATTCTTATTCAAAATGATTGGGCATCTGTGAAGGAAACAGGATTGTTATTATTCCTCAAGCAGCATCAAATATCATATGTGTCTTCTGATATAGAAGACGCAAATAAAACCAAACTCAAGTCTATTGCCAAGTCTTTGAACGAAAGTGCAAAGTCTATGAAGATAAATGAAACAGAAGATGTATCAAAAGAAGCTTTGATTACACTTTGGGGTTCATTGGTGAAAGGGGCGTTTGAAAGATATTTCAACATGCTCCAAGATGTGAACAATAAGACTCTCTTCTGGGACCGTAGTGCAGAAGAGCAAATTCGTTTGGGACTTAAAATCAAGTGTGGTTCAAAAATCGCTGACATCCCGAAAGAATCTCAAATCAAGAATAAGGATATTACAGGTGGTCTTCCAAGGGTTGCGGAGCTTTTTGAAGCCAGAAAGCCAAAGATTCCGTCATTATTGTCTGAATACAATGGTGTGGTGAAAATCAATAAGTCCAAAACTCGCAAGAGAACAAAGATTGAGATTATTCGAGAAGATGGAACCAATACTGTTCTCCAAAGCATGTCGATACCAAGCTCTAGAAGTATACTGGTATCAAGTGGAGAGGTCGTACGACCAGGGACTCCTCTTGTCGATGGAGACCGTAATCCTCACGATATCCTAAAGATTCAAGGAGAGTTGAAGCTCGCCCACTATCTTGTAGAAGAGATTCAAGATGTATATCGTCTTCAAGGTGTAAAGATCAATGATAAGCACATTGAAGTAATTGTTCGTCAAATGCTTCGCAAAGTACGAATCACTGATGCAGGCTGTACAAACCTTCTTGCTGATGACACGGTAGACCGTGACGTTTGGCAAGAGGAAAATAGAAAGGTAGCATTGTCAAGCCTCGAATATGTACGAGTTACAGATCCAGGTTCAACTGATATGAAGCCAGACGGAATGTACACAAAGGATCTTGTTGATGACAAGAACAAAGAAGTTCTTGGTGAAGGAGTATTCTTTCGTGTTGTTCATGCTGGTTCAACAGAGCTCGATCGTGGACAGATGTACACACTTGCACAGATTGAACTTGAAAATGATCGTGTAGGAGAGGATTCTGGTGCTGAATTTGAACCAGCGACAGCCAAGTGGGAGATCGCTACCGCAAAAGCCGAGCCGGTTCTTCTTGGTATCACCAAAGCTTCGTTGAGTACAGACTCATTCTTGTCTGCAGCATCATTTCAAGAAACTACCCGTGTTCTTACAGAAGCAGCCTTATCTGCAAAAGAGGATCCTCTTCGCGGCCTGAAGGAGAATATCCTTTTGGGTCGATTGATCCCAGCAGGAACAGGCTTTTCTCCGTACCAACAGCTACCAATGACAAAAGACTATTCCGATTATAAGAATAGTGTGGAAGAAAAGTAGCTCAATGATTTGACATCACCATGACCCCCATATAATAGGGGGTGGTGATTTTTATATGAAAAAAAACTTATTTGGATAATTTATATGCCCACAATCAATCAGCTAGTGCGAAAAGGTCGTACCAAGATCAAAAACAGAACTAATTCCCCCGCTTTGGACTCTTGTCCACAAAAGCGTGGAGTGTGTACACAAGTGTATACGAGTACACCAAAGAAGCCAAACTCGGCTTTGAGAAAGGTTGCTCGTGTCCGTTTGAGCAATCAAATGGAAGTAACTGCGTATATTCCTGGTGAGAAGCACAAACTTCAAGAGCACAACTCGGTATTGATTCGAGGAGGAAGAGTAAAAGATCTTCCTGGTGTACGTTACCACATTATTCGTAACAAACTAGACCTACAAGGAGTAGAAGGCCGTCAACAAGGGCGCTCCAAGTACGGTGCGAAAAAAAGTAAAAAATAACAACAGGTTAAAGTTATGCCCAGAAGAAGAGAAGTACCCAAGCGTAAATGGCTTCCAGATCCAAAGTACAGAAATGTACTCCTTACACGTTTCATGAACGTAGTTATGGAAGACGGAAAGAAAGCTATTGCGGAAAAAATAGTTTATGGCGCTTTGGAAATTATCGAAAAAGAAGGTCTTGATCCAATTGAAGTGTTTACAAAAGCACTTGAACACGTAAAGCCAAACTTTGAAGTAAAGTCCCGTCGAGTTGGTGGTGCTACCTATCAAGTTCCTGTGGAAGTTCGCGAAGAGCGAAGAATCGCACTTGCATTGCGCTGGTTGGTTTTGTATTCCGCGAAGAGAAGTGGACCAGGTAATACCATGAAAGAAAAAATGGCAGCTGAACTCAAAGATGCATTCCATCGTCGAGGACAGTCCGTCAAAAAGCGTGAAGATACGCACAAAATGGCAGAAGCAAATAAAGCTTTTGCACACTATCGCTGGTAAGCGATAGAAGAACGCCTTAACCAGTTTTCTGGTTTCGTTTATTGGCGTGTGGCAGAGGCGGCCACGAAGTCAAAGCGAAGTATAATATAATCTATCCCTAATTGTAAAAGCAGATTATTTGCTTCGGTTTGTTTCGTACGCCAAGTCATCAATTTTTAATTTTGATAAATCAATTTACTTTTCACATAGAGGTAGTTTATGCCGAAAAAAAATGCACAGAACGTGCGGATTCGCTTGAAGTCCTACGACTACAAGCTCCTTGACCAGGCTGCAATGCACATTGCAGAATCCGCAAAACGTCAAGGATTGGATATCAGAGGACCATTTCCTCTTCCAACCACGACGAAGAAGTGGACTGTTCTCCGTGGTCCACACGTAAACAAAAAGTCTCGTGAACAATTTGAGCGTCGTACTCATCATCGTCTTCTTGACATACTGAACATTCCTTCTTCCGAGATTATGCAAAGTGTGGCCAAGGACATTAAGTTGAGTGCTGGTGTATTTATCAAATTGACCGCGTTTCAAAACTAAGGGAAGATAGATATGCCTAAATTACCTATGTTTAATACTCAAAAAGAAGAAGTTGGTTCCGTCGAACTCTCTGACTCTGTATTCGGAGTCGAAGTGCGTGAGCACCTCTTCTATGAAGTCGTCCGTTATCAGCTAGCGAAGCGTCGTGCTGGTACTCATTCAACCAAGAGTCGCTCTATGGTTTCTGGTGGTGGTAGAAAGCCATTCCGTCAAAAAGGAACTGGACGTGCTCGTGCAGGAACCACACGTGCTCCTCATTGGAGAGGTGGTGGCGTTGTTCATGGTCCACATCCTCGTTCTCATGCTCTTCAAATGAACAAAAAGGCTCGAAAGGCTGCATTATGTGCTGCGTTGAGTCGTCGATGTGAAGAAGAGTCACTTACTATCTTTGATGACTTTACAGTAGAAGCAGTTCGAACCAAGTTGTTTAAATCAGTAATGAGTTCTTTCTCTTTTACAGACTTGCTATTGATCTATCCCGCATTTGTTCCTTCAGCTGAAGCCTCAGATGAAGATAATCAGGCAAATAAGAAAGCACATATTGCTAAGTACGATGCTGTATATCGTTCTGGACGTAATCTTCCTAAGGTTACAGTTCTTTCTGTTGATGGTCTCAATGTCTACGATGTGCTCAAACACAAAAATCTTGCGTTGACTCAGGAAGCTGCTCAGCAGATTACTGGTCGGATGGAGTTTTAAGATGGCTGAATTACGAGATATTATAAAAGGATTGATCGTCAGTGAAAAAGCATCAAGTGATGCACTGATGGCGAACAACACCTATACATTTAAAGTTGGTATCGATGCCAACAAGCCGCAAATCAAAAGAGCCGTTGAAAGCATTTTTGATGTGAAGGTAAAAGCAGTCCGAACATTAATTATGTACGGTGCAGAAAAGCGAGTCGGTCGATTTTCCGGAAAGACTTCCAACTGGAAAAAGGCCTATGTAAAGCTTCATGAAGATTATTCATTGCAGCATTTATTCACAAACGATGAAGAGGAGGAGTAGAAAATGGGTATCAAGAAATTCCGTCCAACAACTCCGTCACGCCGTTTTATCACAACATCTGATTTTTCAGAAGTCACAGCAAGTCGTCCAGAAAAGAAACTTCTTGCGAAAAGAAGTGGAAATGGTGGGCGAAATAACAATGGTCGCATCACATCTCGACATAGAGGTGGGGGACACAAGCGACGTTACCGCGTAATAGACTTTAAGCGAGACAAGCAAGATGTTCCAGGTAAAGTAGCATCTATTCAATACGATCCAAATCGTACTGCTCGTATTGCACTTATCAATTTTGCAGATGGTGAAAAGAGATATATTCTTGCACCAGATGGATTACAAGTAGGTGCTACAGTAGTCTCATCAGACACATGTGATATCCTTCCAGGAAACCACATGCATCTTCATGCGATACCTTTGGGTACCTTGATTCATAACATTGAGATGCAAATGGGTCGTGGTGGACAACTTTGTCGTTCTGCTGGAGCTTATGCTCAAGTTATGGCGAAAGAAAAAGAATATGTTTTGCTAAGACTTCCCAGTGGAGAACTTCGTCATATTCACAAGAATTGTACAGCAACCGTTGGGCAGGTAGGAAATCTCGAACACAGCAACCAAACAATTGGTAAAGCTGGTCGTTCTCGTTGGCTTGGCCGTCGTCCAAAAGTTCGTGGTACAGCTATGAACCCAATCGATCATCCACATGGTGGTGGTGAGGGTAGAGCTAAGGGTCGTCATCCTGTTACTCCTTGGGGTAAGCCAACAAAAGGATACAAGACTCGAGATAAGAAGAAGCCATCCAATAAATTCATTGTTAAACGTCGCAAGTAAAGGAGATATAAATGCCTCGTTCCGTAAAAAAAGGTCCATTTGTCGATACGCATCTCCAGAAAAAGGTAGTTGCTGCGAGAGAGAATGGAAGCAATAAGCCGATTGTGACATGGAGTCGCCGATCAACAATCATACCTGATATGATTGGATTGACATTCAATGTACACAATGGTAAAAAGCACATCCCTGTTTATATCACCGATAGCATGATTGGTCACAAGTTGGGTGAATTTTCACCTACTCGTACATATTATGGTCATGCTTCAGATAAAAAGTCTAAAAAGAGATAGGAGTACACATGCAATCAAAAGCAGTATTACGCAAGGCACGCATCTCTCCGCAGAAAGCACGACTTGTTGCGGATATGATTCGTGGTAAGTATGCCTCTGAAGCCGAAGAGATGCTCAAGTTCACCCAGAAAAAAGCTGCAAAGCTATTCTTAGGACTTGTAGAGTCTGCCATCGCAAATGCAGAATACAAATCAAATAATGATGACGCACACGTCAACATCGATGATCTTGTTGTCAAGCTTGTATTTGTAGATCAAGGGCCAACACTTCGACGATTTCGTCCAAGAGCTCGTGGCTCTGCGAATCGTATTTTGAAAAAGACAAGTCACATAACCATCATACTTGAAACATTGGAGCAATAACATGGGCCAGAAAGTACATCCGATAGGTTTTCGCGTTGGTATCACTCGTCCATGGGATTCGATGTGGTATCAAGAGAAGAAAAACTACGCAACAAGTCTACATGAAGACATAAAGATTCGTAAGTATCTAAAGTCCAACTATAAAGATGCCGGTATTAGCCGTGTCATTATTGAGCGACTTGAAGGTATCATCAAGCTCTATGTCCATGCTGCTCGTCCGGGTCATATTGTTGGTCGATCCAATGCTAAGATTCCCGTATTGTTAAAAGCACTGAGCCGTTTCACCAGCATTGATATTCAACCATTTATTATGGAAGTTCACAAAGCAGAACTTGAAGCTCAACTTGTGGCTGAGTCTATAGCACAGCAACTTGAAAAGCGTGTTAGCTTTCGTCGAGCAATGAAAAAAGCTCTTCGTTCTACTATGTCTGCAAAAGCAAAAGGTATTCGTATCTCATGTTCTGGTCGTCTTGGTGGAGCAGAAATGGCTCGTCGTGAATGGTTGCGAGAAGGTAGTGTTCCATTACATACACTTCGAGCAAATATTGATTATGGTTTTGCGGAAGCGCTTACAACCTATGGAATCATTGGTGTCAAAGTTTGGATTTACAAAGGAGAAGTGGACGCTGTTGAGTAGTCCACTGAGGAGATAGGTATGCTATTACCAAAACGTGTAAAATATAGAAAAGTACAAAAAGGAAACATGAGAGGCTTAGCTTATCGTGGTTCAGAAGTTAGTTTTGGCGATTATGCACTTCAATCTACACAGTGTGGTCGAATGACTGCACGTCAAATTGAAGCTGCTCGTATTGCAATGACTCGCTACATCAAGCGTCAAGGTCAAGTTTGGATTCGCGTCTTTCCTGACAAGCCGATTTCTAAGAAGCCGGCAGAAACTCGTATGGGTAAGGGAAAGCCCGGTCCTGATCATTGGGTTGCAGTGATCAAGCCTGGTCGAGTTCTTTATGAGATACAAGGTGTTGATGAAGAAATAGCGAAAGAGGCATTTCGTCTTGCTAGCCATAAGCTTCCATTTAAGACCAAGTTCATTAAGCGTCGCGAGGTATTATAATGAAAATGTCAGAAATCAAATCGCTCAGTGACGAGCAGCTCGTACACAGCGAGCTTTCTCTAGAGCGGACTTTAATTGATTCCAGAATGAAAAAAAGTTTTGGAACATTAGATGACTCCTCTGTCTTCGCGAAGATCCGAAAAGATATCGCTCGGATCCAAACAGAGATGACTTCACGTGAAAAGGCTCAAAGTCTTGCAAAGAACGGCTTAAAAGCACTATATCGCAAAAGCTTTGTTTACTCTGCAGAATCTAACGAGTCAAATGGTGACTTTTTACAGGGTATAGCGGATAAACTTAGCTGAACCTGTTTGACGATTCTTCGTCAAAAAGTTATTACATGGGGCGTTCTTTTCGAACGCCTCTTTTGTGCACATTGTATGTGTTTGGGCAGTTGGTGCTGCCCGTCATTGGGTCCTCATTGAGGAGACCTCTGGCAGTTTCACCAAAAACATACATTTAATTAAGTTATTGATCGTCAGTAGTTCGATCATTAATCTACATTTGTGAGAAAATGACTATGGAAACCGAAAAAACATCAAAGAGACGAGTCCTTCAGGGGAAAGTAGTTTCTAACAAGATGAATAAGACTGTGGTTGTGGAAGTAGAGCGTCGCGTTCTTCATCCCAAGTACAAGAAATTTATGAAAAAGAATGCACGTTATCATGCACACGACGAAAACAATGAGTGTGAGTTGAATGATGTAGTCCAGATTCAAGAATCTCGACCATTATCAAAACTCAAGCGTTGGAACGTCATCAAACGTTTGTCCTAAGAGAGGTTATTTATGATTCAAACAGAATCTGTATTGGATGTTGCCGATAATTCCGGTGCGAAAAAAATCCTTTGTATTAAAGTTTTGGGTGGTAGTAAGCGCCGTTATGCTTCTGTAGGTGATGTGATTATCGCATCTGTGAAGGAAAGCGCACCCAATAGCCGTATGAAGAAAGGTGAAGTAACACGAGCTGTAATCGTTCGAACTTCAAAAGAACTTCGTCGTAAAGATGGCAGTTACATTCGTTTTGATAATAACTCAGCAGTAATTATCACGAAGGATGGAGAGCCTGTTGGAACACGTATCTTTGGACCAGTTGCACGTGAACTTCGTACTAAGAATTTTATGAAGATTGCTTCATTGGCAAAAGAAGTATTGTAGAGGAAAGCAATGAAAAAATTTAAAATTAAAAAAGGTGATACCGTTATTGTCCGAGCTGGAAAATCCAAAGGGCAATCTGGACGCGTACTAAAGATTCTTAAAGATAGTGACCGAGTTCTCATCGAAGGTGTGAACAAAGTTACTCGTCAGATCAAGCCTTCTGCACAGCAGCAAGGTGGAACAGTTAAGAAGGAAGCGGCTGTACATATTTCCAATGTGGCATTGTACAATTCTGAAGAGAAACGCTCTTTTAAAATTGGGTATAAGAAAAACGAAGAAGGTAACAAAGTTCGCTTTGATCGTACCTCTGGCACCATCATCGACTAAAATTACAAGAGAGAAAGAAGATGCAAGCGAGAATACATGAACATTATAAAAATGAAGTTGTTGCAAAGCTAACGAAAGATTTTAGCTACTCCAACGTCATGATGGTTCCCAAGTTGAGCAAGATCGTTATTAATACATCTATTAAAGAAGCGATTCAAAACTCAAAACTTATTGATTCAGCAGCAAAAGAGCTAACCCTCATCGCTGGTCAGAAAGCTGTAGTTACAAGAGCACGTAAGTCTATCGCGAACTTTAAACTTCGTGAAGGAATGCCTATTGGAGCGAAGGTTACACTTCGTGGCCGTCAAATGTGGGAATTCTTTGATCGATTGACTTCTGTTGCTATGCCTCGAATTCGTGACTTTCGTGGATTAAACCCGAATGGTTTCGACGGTCGTGGCAATTACAACATGGGAATTTTGGAACAGATTATCTTTCCAGAAATCAACTATGACGATATCAAAAGAATCAACGGAATGAACATCACATTTGTAACCACATCCAAGACAGATGATGAAGCATACGCTTTGTTGAAAGCACTTGGTATGCCACTGCAAGACAAATAGTAGGAGAATATAATGGCGAAAAAATCAATGATAGCCAAATCAAAGCGAAAGCAAAAATTTGCAGTACGACAAAAGAATCGTTGTAAGCTATGTGGTCGTCCACGTGGGTACCTTCGTGACTTTGCAATGTGTCGTATTTGTTTTCGTAAACTAGCCTTGGAAGGACAAATCCCAGGCGTAACCAAGTCATCTTGGTAAAGGAGTATAATTATGACTGATCCGATAGCCGATCTACTTACTCGCATTCGAAATGCTACTCGTGCAGGACATGAGAGCCTTAAGTGTCCACGCTCAAAGCTTAAACTTGAAGTGCTACGTATTTTGAAAGAAGAAGGTTTTGTTAATGGTTTCGAAGAAGAAGCATACAAAAACCAAGGAATGTTAACCATTTTCCCACGTTACGATCAAGGTTCATCAGCAATCTTGCAAGGTATACAGCGTGTGTCTCGTCCTTCTCGTCGACAATATGTTGGCAAAGATAACATCCCACAAGTCCGTAACGGTCTTGGCATTGTAATCTTGACAACTCCTCGAGGAGTTTTGACAGGATACCAAGCTCAAGAAGCCGGTGTTGGTGGTGAAGTTCTTTGCTACGTTTGGTAAAATTACGTACTTGAGTACAGAGGAATATTATGTCAAATCTACCAGTAAATTTTAAAAACTCACGAATTGGTAAGCAAGTTGTTGCGATTCCCAAAGGTGTTACTGTCAAAATTAATGATGGTATCTTTCACGCCAAAGGGCCAAAAGGTGAGCTGAGTCAAAAACTACTTCCAGAAGTAATTGTTAATATCGATGAAAAATCAATTCAGGTTCTACAGAACACGGATCCTTCGGTATATTCTCGTCGTTCACGTTCCATTCACGGTCTGACTCGTTCACTGATTAACAATATTGTTATCGGTGTCAGCCAGGGTTTTGTAAAGGAACTTGAAGTGATCGGTGTAGGGTATAAGGCTGATGTCAGAGGGAAGAAACTCGTTTTGAATCTTGGTTACTCACATCCGATTAATTTTCCGTTTCCTGATGGAATTACGATAGAAGCCAAAGCGGGGCCACAAAGTACAGTGGTTTCTGTGAAGGGCCGAAACAAAGAAAAAGTAAATCAAACTGCAGCCGAAATTCGCTCATTCCGTTCACCTGATAGCTATAAAGGTAAAGGTGTTCGTTATAAAGGTGAAGTTGTTCGACTAAAAGACGGCAAGAAATAAAGGAATTATCATGGCAAAATCCAACCGGAAAACAGCTACGCGTTTGCGTAGAAAAATGCATATTCGCAAAAAGATTCATGGAACGGAAGAACGTCCTCGTCTGAGTGTGTTTCGTTCAGCAAAGCATATTTATGGACAAATCATCAATGATGATACCCGTGAAACAATCATAAGTGCCCAAACCACTTCAAGTGATTTCTCTTCATACGGTGGAAATAAGAAAGCTGCAGAAGAGTTAGGGAAACTGCTAGCAAGTAAAGCCCTAGATAAAGGCGTTACTACAGTTGTTTTCGATCGTAACGGTTTCTTATACCACGGTCGTATCAAGTCATTTGCTGATGGAGTTCGCTCTGGCGGACTCAAATTTTAATCGGTTTTAACATTTTACAAGAGGTTTATCGTGGCAAAAACGAGAAAACGCAACAATAAAAGACAACAAGACGACTTGGCTGCAAAGGTTGAAAAAACCATATACATCAACCGTGTTGCTAAAGTAGTAAAGGGTGGTCGTCGATTCAATTTTACAGCAATGGTTGTTGCTGGTGATCAAGAAGGCAAAGTCGGAATCGGTTTTGGTAAAGCCAATCAGGTTCCAGATGCAATCCGCAAAGCACAAGACAAAGCTCGTGCTTCTATGATTACAGCTCCAATACAAGAGGGAACCATTCCTCATGACGTTACTGGAAAATTTGGTGCCACCAAAATTATTTTCCGTCCCGCAGCACCTGGTACAGGTGTTATCGCGAGTTCACGTGTACGTGCGATTCTCGATGCTGCTGGATACAATAACGTTCTGACCAAGGTTATTGGTTCGAACAACCCACACAATGTAGTTCGTGCAACATTGAACGCACTCCAAAAGCTTGAATCTCCACAGCAGTACGCTGCTCGTGTTGGTAAGTCATTGGATGACGTGATGAAGAACTATACTGTTGGTTCACATATCTGGAAGAGTCGGTCTTAGGGAGTTTCGATATGAAAACATTAAAAGTTACACTTAAGAAAAGCGTAATCAGTTCCACAAAAAAGCAACGTGCTACAGTTTCTGGTCTTGGTTTACGAAAGATTAATCAAACACGTAATCTTCAGAACACTCCCGCTATTCGCGGAATGATCAAGAAGGTCCTTCATCTCGTTGATGTTGAAGAAGTGGAACAATAGGAGAATTATCATGGCAAACGAATTGAGTAATTTGAAGCCTCGTCCTGGAGCACATAAAAAAGCAAAACGTATTGGACGTGGCTTTGCATCTGGAGACGGTAAAACATCAGGACGTGGTCAAAAAGGACAGCGTGCTCGAAGCAAGGTAGCTATTTGGTTTGAGGGTGGTCAGATGCCATTGCATCGTCGATTGGCGAAGCGCGGTTTTACCAACAATTTCGCAAAGAAGTATACCATAGTACGCTTGGATAAGATCGCTGCCAACTTTGAAGCGGGTGCAGAAGTGAATGCTGCTTCTCTTCTCGCAAATGGTCTTATTGACAAAGTCGAAAAGGATGGAATTAAAGTTCTTGGTAACGGTGAGCTTGATAAGGCGTTGAAAGTAACTGCCACTAAGTTTACCAAAAGTGCCCAAGAAAAGATTGAAAAGGCTGGCGGTACAGCAACCATACAAGAATAGAATTCAAAGTATTTGAGGTCGTATAGTGTTTTCAACCATAACAGACATATTTAAATTACCAGCATTGCGGAACCGTATTTTATTTACGTTGGCCATGCTGGCAGTTTATCGTTTGGGGATCTTTATACCATCTCCTGGTATCGACAGAAATGCCTTGGCAGAGTTCTTCTCTTCTTCGGAGGGATCTCTTTTAAGCCTCTACAATATGTTTAGTGGCGGTGCTCTTGAGCGTTTTTCTGTATTTGTTTTGGGAATCATGCCGTATATTTCTGCAAGTATTATCATGCAGCTCGCACAGGTTATGTTTCCTCGTATTGAACGTCTGAAATCAGAAGGTCAATCTGGTCGTAAAAAGATCAACCAATACACGAGATACCTAACGATTGGTATTGCGCTCATTCAATCATTTACCATCTCTGTTTCACTTCAGAGTATGAGTACAGCGAGTGGCACGAGCATTGTATTGGATGGTGGTGGCTGGTGGTTTACAGCAATGACTGTAATCACAATGACTTCAGGCTCTTGTTTTGTTATGTGGCTTGGTGAGCAGATAACAGAAAGAGGTATCGGTCAAGGTGCTTCTCTGATCATCACCGCTGGTATCATTGCAGCTATTCCTTCTGGTGCTCGGTCACTATACGAAAATATGGTCATGGGCGAGATATCACTCCTAACCATTACATTCCTATTCGTATTCATGACAATCGTGATTGGGTCTATTGTTTTCGTTGAACGCGGACAATACCAAGTACCCATTCGCTTCCCCAAAAGGGTTACAGCCGATGGAGCAGCATCAGGTGGTCAGAATACACATCTTCCACTAAAAGTAAACGTTGCAGGTGTTATTCCTCCAATTTTTGCCAGCTCAATTATGTTCTTTCCGGCAACGATTTCTTCATTGTTTCCCAATAGTGCATTCTTCCAGTTCTTGTCTTCTATATTTGTTCCAGACACATGGACCTATCTAGTTTCTTATATTGTTTTGATCGTAACATTCACTTTCTTTTATGCTGCGATCACCTTTAGTCCTACGGACATTGCTGACAATCTAAGAAGACAAGGAGCGTTTATTCCTCGAGTACGACCTGGGGCAGAAACAGTAGCAAAACTTGATTATATACTTCTAAGACTTACAGCAGGTGGAGCTGTGTATCTATCCGCAGTTTGTATCTTACCTGAAGTTATGGCACGTAGTTACAACATTCCATTCTACTTTGGTGGAACAGGTTTGCTCATTATCGTTGGTGTTTGTATGCAAACAGTGGCTCAAATAGAAGGCTACTTATTGTCTCAACAATACGATGGAATGGATAAACAATCACAAGGTGGTGGACGCCGAGCAAAATTCGCGATTGAGCGAGAGTAACTGAATCCACTTGACAATATTTATAATCGGCGATATAGATCGGCGTTAATTTTTCACACTAAGAGAGTACATCATGAAAGTACAAGCATCTGTAAAAAAGATTTGCGACAAATGTCGTGTAATCCGTCGCAAAGGCGTTGTCCGCGTTATTTGTGAAGTCCCCAAGCATAAGCAAAGACAAGGGTAATAAAAATGGCACGTATTGAAGGGGTAGATTTACCCAAAAACAAAAGAATAGACATTGCGCTTACTCGTATCTACGGGATCGGCCGAAAACTTGCGAAAGATATCCTTGATGAAGCAGGTATCGAGCATAGCATGAAGACCTACCAGCTTACAGATACAAACATCGTATCGATTCGTGATGTGATTCAAGCGAAGTATACTGTAGAAGGAAATCTTCGAAAAGAACGTTCACAGAACATCAAGCGCCTCATTGACATTAAGTGTTATCGCGGTCTTCGTCACCGTCGTTCACTACCTGTTCGTGGTCAGCGTACACATACCAATGCTCGAACTCGTAAAGGGCCAAAGCGTCGTGTTGTAAAGAAGAAGTAATCATAAACCATTTCGATTTGTATAGATTAAGGAGAACCCATGGCTAAACGTCGTGCGACTGTTCGTAAGTCAAAAAAAGTTGTTACCAGAGGACTGGTACATATCCAATCAACATTCAATAACACCATCGTTACCGTAACAGATGAAGCCGGAAATGTCCTTTCTTGGTGTAGCTCTGGAGGCAAAGGTTTCAAAGGATCCCGTAAGTCTACTCCATATGCTGCCCAAATAGTTGCTACAGAAGCATGTACGAAAGCCAAAGACATCTATGGGCTTCAATCAGTAGGTATTCGACTCAAAGGACCTGGTTCCGGACGTGAATCTGCACTCAGAGCTGTAAATGCGTGTGACTTAAAGATAACTTCCATTTGTGATGTGACTCCAATCCCTCACAACGGATGTCGTCCTCCAAAGCGTCGTCGAGTATAATCCTCTACCAGAAACGTGGTGATCATTTTAGTATAGAAGTTTCAAATAGGAGTTTATTATGTCCGAGACAGAAGAAAATCAACCAAGTGTTGAAGCAGAAGTGAACGATTCAGGTCTCCCCGAAGTATCTGATTTAGTTGCTCAAAACTGGCGTTCTTTGGTACGCCCTCGTTCCATTACCGGCGATAAGTCGAATTCAAGAAATTACGGAAAGTTTTCTATTGCTCCCTTAGAGCGTGGATATGGCATCACGTTGGGTAATTCCCTACGTAGAATCCTACTTTCCTCCCTTAGTGGTGCTGCGATTACCGGAGTACGGATACAAGGTGTTTCTCACGAGTTCACTTCCATTCCTGGTATCGTGGAAGATGTCACTGAAATAATCCTTAATCTTAAGGGTGTTCGATTCAGTTTCAAAAGCCAAAAGCCCATCATTGCAAAGTTGAATGTATCACAACGTGGTGTGAGCCAAAAGTTCATCACTGCCAAGGACATCACATTCGAAGCAGACGATGAAACAGTAGTACTAAATCCTGACCATCACATTGCTACACTTACAGAAGGTGGCAAGCTAAGTGCTGAGTTCGATATAGCTCTCGATCGTGGATACAAGCAAGGAACTCAAGAGAATGCAGATGAAAACACCATCAATATTGATGCTCTATTTTCTCCCATCTTGAAGGTTCGTTACAACGTAACCAACGCCCGAGTTAAGAATCGTACAGATTACGATAAGCTATCCATTGAGATTTGGACAGATAGTTCAGTACATCCTGAGGATGCACTTGCATATTCTGCCAAGATACTCAAAGAACACACACAGGTATTCATCAACTTCTATGAAAATGTTGAACCTGTTGAAGTAGAAGAGGAAGAGCCTGAAGAGAAGTGGAATGAGCATTTGTTCAATCGCGTCGAAGAACTTGAACTCTCCGTCCGTTCTGCAAACTGTCTACAAAATGCTGGGATTGATTATATTTATCAGCTTGTACAAAAGACAGAAGGCGACATGCTTAAGACCAAAAACTTCGGTCGTAAGTCCCTCAACGAGATTAAAGCGATCCTAAAAGAAAGAGAACTTTCTCTTGGGACAAAGCTATACAACTTTCCCGAGCACAAAGCTCGTTAGACATTAGGAGAACCCATGCGTCACCTCAAATCAGGCCGTAAACTCAACCGTAATAGTGCTCACAGAAAAGCGATGTTCCGAAATATGGCCACATCATTTTTGTTGCACGGTCAAATCAAGACTACTTTAGCAAAAGCCAAAGAACTTCGAAGCTATGTTGAGCCTTTGATAACTCTTGCTCGCCCTTTCGCTCCCTCTGTAATGGAATCATTATCAGAAGATGAAAAGAAGCAGCAGACTGTATTGCGTTTGAATGCAATTCGCAAAGCGCGTCGCACTGTCAATAACAAAGAATCAATGTCACTTCTTTTCAGTGATTATGCAGAAGCCTTTAAAGATCGTAATGGTGGTTATACACGTGTTGTCAAGGCCGGTCATCGTCCAGGAGACAACGCACCCATGGCTGTTATTGCTCTTGCTTTTGAAGCAGCTGCAAAACACGAAGCCGCTGCTGAAGAGACTCCTGCAGAAGAACCTGCAGCTGTTGAAGAAGCAGTAGAAACAGAAGCGGAATAAACTTCCGTTTACGGTAAACTCGGG
>Ga0115102_10024541_pt1 | contig 33422 bp, 37 predicted proteins | sample MBTome_5_FD_89644 | JGI IMG/M metagenome (GOLD analysis project Ga0115102, IMG submission 89644) | Marine eukaryotic communities from Pacific Ocean to study complex ecological interactions - MBTS_5May14_M2_3um Metatranscriptome... | ecosystem: Environmental > Aquatic > Marine > Oceanic | place... | reverse complement strand
TAAAGGTTATGGCAAATTCAAACACATTTTCAATTTCTAATCAAAGTCAATTCGATGAATGCCTTATGTGGGTCTCAGATCTATACAAAGACGTATATGGTTCCAGACCTAGAGGGTATAACTTCCACAATTGGTCTTTCCAGGAGTTAACTGATTTCGTTAATGATCTATCTGAAGAGAATACCAGACAGATAGAAGACGAGAAAGCTTTCGAACAGAAGGCCCTTAAAGACGTTATGTCTGTAGGAGCACCTGATAAGGAGACGGCTGCTAGATGGCTAGATCAAGCCGATGCATTCTTCATGTATGGGGATGATGAATTCTATACTGATCATATAGAAAAGTACGGATGGGTATCTAAACAATTTGAATTATGTTAGACAAAAATCTTCGAGGCAACTTGCGCGCGTTTCGCGCGGCGGCCGTAGGCCTAATCTTACTAACCCTATCAAGCTGCACACCCGAACCTATTCTACCTCCAACCTGCGAGTCTGGTGATTGTAATGCTTATATAGAGTTTTATAGAACAAAGGACATAAACGGGTATTACCATGTAGAACTAGATTGGACAGGTGAGTACTTACCTTATTTCTATGTAGATATATTCGCAGATAAGACACATCCCTATTATCGATATAATGATATGTCAGTTGCTACTGCTAGGTTTAATTCTAATACTAGCTGGGTGATTGGCGATACGTTGGTTGTACAACAGGTATTATACGATCCATTTGGTTTACAAGATCAATACGGCATACCAGTACCAGCAGATTATACGGATCTTAATTTAACTCAGTTCGAAGGAATAGAGGTTAATATAGCTCAGAATACTTCCCTCTACTTTAGCGATAAGCCGGAAGGTTATAAAACTAGAAGATACTTAGGTCCCTTTATACCTCAGATGATAGGCGATACTATACAGATTTATATGCAAGTTAAATGGGATGCAGGTATGGAATCAGTAACTAAAGAACACTATGTTGAAAACTTTACCATAGAATAGTTGCTAGTCCGAAAAATTTTTAATATCTTCTCTATATGTTAATTAATATAATTAATAAGATATAATAAAGAATATATTTAAACACATATAATAAATAAAATACTATTATATAATTTATAATAATAATAATACTAATAATAATAAATTTAAAAAGGTTATCTATGTTAAATGCAGAACAAATTCAAAACAATTACGTTAAACATCACAAAATTATTGATCACTACATAACAGATAGAAAAGATCAAGTAAAAGAGATGCTTAAACATATGGAGGATAATTATGTTATGGCTCCTGCTAGTGGAAAGACATGGTATCATAATGCTTTTGCCGGTGGTTATGTTGATCATGTTAATAGAGTTGTTCAATTTGCTATTAAACAGAAGGATTTATACGAATCTATGGGTGGATTGATTGATTTTACTGATGAGCAGTTAGTATTCGCCGCTCTATTCCACGATCTTGGTAAAATGGGAGATGGAGATGCACCCAACTATATACCTCAGACAGATAAATGGAGACAAGATAAGCTATCAGAAATGTATACTTACAACCCAGATCTTCAATTTATGTTAATTCCAGATAGATCTTTGTTTATTTTACAGAAATTTGGTATAAAAGTAGACCAAAAGGAGTTTTTAGGCATAAGATGCCATGATGGAGTGTTTGATGATGCAAATAAAGCTTATTTCTTCAGTAATGTAGAATCTTCTAGACAAAAGACATCTTTGATCTCTATTTTACATACTGCCGACTTTTTAGCTTCTAAAGTTGAATACGATATGTGGAAAGCAAAAGGAGGTACTTCTATTAAGAAAGTACAAAAAACAGCTTCGTCTACAGGAAGAAAAGTAAATTCTTCGAAAGGTCTGTCTAATATGTTAAAAAATCTATAATATGAACATCAATCCTACAACATTTTACATAATAATTACAGTTTTAGTTGGTTTACTAATCTTTTTAGCTTATATTAACTATAATCTACTTAGAAAAGTAGAAAAATATGAAGATGTCACTGCAGATCAAGTGGGTTATCTACAAAGAATTTCTAATACTGTAAGAGATTCACAAAAGTACCTAAAAGAGCTAGATGAAAAGGGGGTTTTTCAAGGCGACGACGAGGTTGGTTATTTTTTTAATAATATGAAAAAAGTACAACAAGAGCTGAATACATATATGCTCCCTGAAAATTATGGCAAGAAAGAAAGCTAAAGCTAATTACTTTACTAAAGAGACTGAAGAGTACATAGTGAAGTATAATAACTCAAGCGATATTGAGTATAGAAATAAAATATTTACAGATCACATTTATCTGCCCTTTTATAAGCTAGCAGAGAATATTATCCACACATTTAAATTTTATTACACTGACGTAGAGCAGATAGAAGATCTCAAACATGAGATTGTTTCTGTTTTAACTGAAGAGAAGATAAGTAAGTTTGACCCTACTAATGGTGCTAAAGCATATTCGTACTTCGGTACAATTGTTAAGAGGTGGTTAATTAACTACAACAATAAGAACTATAAGAAGCTTAAACAAATCGGAAGCTTTAGTGATATGGAAGAATCATACGAAGGTAGTCAAGCCTCATTAGATTCAGACCATGCCATTACTCTATCCCAATTTATGGATTCTTGGATCGATCAGTGTTATGAGAATCTAGAAGAAACGTTTACTAAAGAAAGTGAGATGAAGATAGCAGATGCTGTCCTTACTATATTTAAAACCAGAAACGACTTAGAGATCTTCAAAAAGAAAGCATTATACATATACATCAGAGAAATGACTGATTGTGATACTCCCTACTTAACTAGAGTTATAAACATACTCAAAGAAGACTTTAAAGAGAAGTACCTTAAATTATATGAAGCAGGGTTAGTTTCAACTATTCCATTGTAACTCTATTTATAATAAAAGATATTATGAGTTTAGATAAAGAAATTTTCAAAGGAAAAACATTATCTGATCTTTTTGGTGAGATATACGATAACTCTAAAGAGACAAAAGGACAAGTAAAAGGTCTAATCGGTGAGTTAAAACCTCTTATTGAGAACATTGGAGATGCTACTCTTATCGTTCCTATGATTAAAGAATACATGGAGATAGGAGTAAAGAATGATGACGCTTTGATTAAGTTAGCGACAATCATACAACGTATAGAAACAGCGCAAGCTAAGGGTGAAGATCAATTTGATTTCTCCGACCTTCAAGATCTACTAGAAGAACAAGATCAGATCGAAAAAGAAGTAGAAGCAGTAAAAGACCAAGAAGAAGACGATGCCGTATAACTATGGAATGCAAGTAAAGAGTGGAGGTTCTTCAACGAGGACTAGTTCTGCTGTTGACGTAATCTTCGGTAGAGTTGTTGAGGTCGTAGCAGATGGTAATTCAGAAGCTTATAACCAATACGAACAATCTAACGCTGTCAACGGAGTTATAATTCGTCCTCTAGCAGGAGGAATGAATACCGATGATAACCTTGAATTAAAATTTGCTTATAGTATGGATCCTTCAATTAGAAAGGTTCCTCTAATTAACGAAATAGTAAGATGTGAAGCTTTACCTTCTGAAACAGGAAGAGAAGCAGATTCGAGTATTAAGAAGTACTACTGGACAGCAATTATTCCTATGTGGAATCACCCTGGGCATAATGCTTACCCAGATGTCATTGCAGATCCTAATGCTGCAGATAACGTAGACTTAGGTGAACAATTTGAAGAGAACGATAAGGTAGCCCCTCTACAGACATTTCCTGGTGATTTACTTATAGAAGGTCGACATGGTAACTCTATAAGATTCGGAGGAACTAAATATGATACTAATATATTTACAGATGGTTCAAATAACGGTATGCCCTATACCATTATATCTAACGGTCAAGACTCGCCAGGCTCTGGAACTGATTTAATTGTGGAAGATATAGATAAAGATCCAGCTTCCTTATATATGGGATCAGATCATAAGTTTAAATTAAAGCAAGCTAATAAGAAGAGAAAAGCATTTGAGAGTGCTCCTGAAGAAGCTGATGTATATAAAGGAAGTCAAGTCATAATTAACTCTGGACGTTTATTCTTTAATGCTAAAGAAGAGGGTATATTCTTATCTGCAACAGAAGACATTGGAATCAACTCTAAGAGAGTAGGAATAGATGGAGAAGAATTTGTAGCATTAGACGCTACTAAAGTATATTTAGGTACACAAGCTTTTGGAGAAAGAGAACCTGTACTACTCGGTCAAACATCGATTGATTGGTTAGATGATTTCTTATCACAATTTGAAATACTAATAAAAGCAATGGCCTCTATGCCTTCTGCTCCACCACCAGCAATCGCTACAATGAAGTCAACAGCTAATGCTATTAAACCTGTAGTACCGCAATTAAGAAATCTATTAAAACCTTTACTTTCTAAGAAAGTATTTACTGAATAATGCCATACGTTAATATACCACCTACCGGACTACCAGGAGCTATCGCCACGATTGTTGGAAAGATACAAGGAAATGTATCTGCTAAGATAGTAAAGCAAGGTTTAACTATTACAAATAAACTAAATAGAAAAGGCTGCCCTACTCCTGCTGAATTAACCAGGATGCGAAATCAAAAGAATCAAATTGATAAAGCTGTAAAAGCAATGGACGGTAAGCTTAGTAAATTCGCCTCCCTTCCTGGTAAACTAAAAGCACCTGTTAGTGGTCTAAAAGCAGCATTAAAGATTATACTTACACTTCCTATACCTCAAGGTATTGGTATTCCTCCAGGACCTGCCGGTGGATTAATATTAGGTTTACCTATTAATATTACAACTAAGTATGCAGATACTATGCACTTAGTTAAAGAGTTAATATACCAGATAGAAGAAATTATTTTATGTATAGATGCTGTAATGCAAGTACCAGTAGGGGGTACTGCTGTTATGAAAGGAAACTTAACTAGAGCAGATAATGCACTTAAAGCTTGTGAAGTAGAATTAGCATTAAAACAGGAATTAGAAAAAGGTAATATAGGTATAGAAGAATTAGAAGCTGCTGGGTTAATAGAAGAGAATGTAGAAGGAGAAGAACCTGTAATGATATTTTCTACTCTAGGACCTAAACTATTAAATCAAAACTCTAGTAAGGACCTTAACGGAACATCATCAGATGGACTACCTAACCCTAATCAAAAAGATAAAGAGCTTACTAAAGGCGATATAAAAGATGAAATTACCGGAAGACCGGTTAATGATAAAAAAATAGATAAAGACAAGTTAACTGATAAAGATAGATTATTTACTTCTGGTAAAGCAGACTTAAGTGATAGTAGATTTAGAGGTAAATGGCAAGAAGGAGTAGACTACTTCGATGATGATAAAGTAAAGTTAGGAAAGGATATTTACGTTTCTACATCTAATCATACATCAACAGGTGCTTCTGACGATAACGGTACTTGCTCACTTGGACCTAAATATACTTCAGAACAAGAATGTAATGCTGCTGGAGGTATTTGGACAAAAGATAGTTCAGTTACAACATCTGGACCGCCACCTACAGGACCTTGGAAAACTCCAAGACAAATAGAGCTAGATGCTCTTAACGCCCTTAATGGTGGATTACAAGGACTAGAGAATAGTAACTTACCTTCTTCAGTAAAGGATACATTGAGAGGTTTATTAAACACCTTAACAGTACCTGGACCTGCAGAGACATCGAAAGATGCAAATTTCTTCTATACTGGACCAAACGGGGATGTATATAAGTTAGAGATAATTAAAGATCCCGACTCACCATTAATAGCACCTAGACACTTTGCAGTAGCAAAAGACTCCCAAGATGTTATTGTTTTGAGAGGTCCAAAATCATTTAGTTCATCAGTAGATGTACTATTAAATGAAATAAAATTCAGAATAGATAATCAACTTCCATAACCAAACTATTTATATATATGAAACTCGATCAATTACGCAAAGTCATACGTGAAGAAGTAAGAGCTGCCATTAAGGAGGAGTTACAAGAGGTATTAACCGAAGCAGTAAAAATTGCTTCTACCCCTCAGCAACAGTTCCAGAAAGCAAGTGCTTATGAACCTGTAAATGTAGACGCACCAAATAAGTGGTCTGTACCAACAGGTAAGAAAACTTCTCTCGACGAAATGTTAAACAGCACTGCAATCTCTATGACATCACAAGATGCTAAAAATTTTGTAGGAACAAGCGGTCCATCTAAACCTAATTTAGCATCTAGAGGTGCACAAGAATTAGCAATGGGTGGAGGAGATATAGGAGTAAGCTTTAATGATATACCAGGATTCGATCCTGCTAAAGCTACTGCTATTTTAAAAGCAGCAGAACAGAAATCAAAACAAAGAACAGGAGTATAATATGCCATTTGAAGTCAAAAAAATAGCGCCAATAGATTTACAGCCAAGCAGAGCAGTAGGAGTTAAGCTCCCTTTCTCTGGTGCTGCGGTATTTAATCAAACCTATCAATCAAAGGATGCTATTAAGACTAATTTAATCAATTACTTTTTAACCTATAGAGGAGAAAGATACTTTAACCCTACATTTGGAAACGGCATACAGAAAGAGTTATTTGAGATAATGACTAAAGATAAAATTAAACAGATAGATTCTCAAATAAGAAGAGATTTAGCATACTATTTCCCTAGGGTATTAGCTCACGATATAAGCACCGTAGGTATACCAGATGAACACACAGTACAATTCTCCCTTAAGTATTCTGTTAAGGATACTAATATAGAAGACGAAGTAATAATAAATTTTGAACAGTAATGGCTGACCAAAGAGACATAAAATATATAAACAAAGAGTTCGGCGACCTTAAGCAACAGCTTATAGAGCATGCTAAGAACTATTTCCCTGATACGTACAACGACTTTTCTGAAGCATCACCTGGGATGATGTTTATTGAAATGGCATCTTATGTTGGAGATGTACTAGCATTTTATCAAGATACTCAATTACAAGAGACATTTATACAGCATGCTAAGAATCCTGCTAACCTATACTCATTAGCATATATGATGGGATATAGACCTAAAGTATCATCTAATTCAGAAGTAGAGCTAACAGCTACTATGATTGTTGATGCTACAGGTAGTATGTTTACACCAAACTGGGATCAAACATTTCAAGTATATGCAGATTCTACTATTAAAGCATCAACTCAAGAATCACCTACCTTCCTATTAGCTGATGGAATTGATTTCGGGTTTAGTAGCTCTTATGATCCAACCAATATTACAGTATATGAGATTACAGATGGTCAACCTGAATCTTACCTACTAAGAAAGAAAGTAAATGCTGTTTCAGGAGAGATTAAGACATACGAAGAAACCTTTACTACAGCAGAAAGATTTACAACAATAGAAGTAAATGAAGAGAATATAATTAGAGTTTTATCTATTACTGATAGCGATGGAGAAGAATGGACAGAAGTTCCTTTTCTAGCTCAAGACACTGTATTTAAAGAAGAAACTAATAATAACTCAGATAATGATCTAGTTCCTGCTCTACTTAAATTAAAGAGAATATCTAAAAGATTTATAACTAGGTTTACATCTAAAGGAGTATTACAAATACAATTCGGAGCCGGTGTTACCGAAGCATTCGATGAAGAGTTTCTACCTGATCCTACTACTATAAAGAAGTACGGAAATAAGTATGCAGTAGATAAACTCGATAAAGCATATGACCCAACCAACTTCTTATTTACTAAGACATATGGTATAGCTCCTTCTAATACAACATTGACAGTTAGATACCTAGTTGGTGGAGGTGTAGCAGCAAACGTTCCGGCAAACACTATTAACGCAAACGGCATCATATTAAGAAGCACACCTGCTAATACCGATAAAGTAGGTACATTAGGATTCACAAACGATAAACCAGCTGCAGGAGGTAAAGATGGAGATACAATAGAAGAGTTAAGAGAAAACTCTCTAAGGTCTTTTGCAGAACAAAAAAGAGCAGTTACAACAAATGACTATACAGTAAGAGCATTATCACTACCCGCTCAATTTGGTTCAATCGCTAAGACATTTGTTACTAATGAAATGGTAATTAACTCTAACTCTGGACCATTAGAACGTAATCCTTTAGCTCTATCAATGTATACCTTAGCATATAATATAGATGGACATTTAATTGTAGCTACAGATACATTGAAACGTAACTTGAAAAACTACTTAGGTCAATATATGATGATTACTGATGCAATTGATATGAAAGATGCATTTATAGTAAATATCGGAGTTAAGTTTGAAATACTAACATTACCTAATTACGGATCTAGAGATGTATTACTTCAATGTAATAACGCTCTAAGGGAACATTTCGATATAAAGAGATGGAACATTAACCAACCAATTAACCTATCCTCAGTCTATACATTGCTAGACCAAGTCAAAGGGGTACAAACAGTTAAAAATATAAAGATAACAAATAAGGTAGGAGGAAGATATTCTGAATACGGATACGATACAGCAGGGGCTACTAAAGATAACATAGTTTACCCTTCTTACGATCCTTGTATTTTTGAATTGAAATACCCAGACACTGATATAGAAGGAAGAGTAACAACATTATAATATGGCCATACATAGAATTTACCCAAACCAAGACAGTACAATCTGGTCAGCACCAGATGTAGCCGGTGTGTACGGTAACGCCGGTAAAGATGAAATACTGGAGATTGCTGGATATCCTGATAGCAGTGATGATGATAAAGGAAGATCGAAAAGGATATTAATGGATTTTAATACAGAAGATATTAGAAAAGTAGTAGATAGTAAGACAGGTGGTCTTATATCTTGTTCTCTTCATTTACCTATAGCTGAAGCTTCTGAACTCCCTTTTAACTTTAATATAGAGGTATATCCCGTATCAGAGTCATGGCAAAATGGGGTAGGTAAGGTAAATGATATACCTACTAATACCACCGGTGTTACATGGAAAGACAGGGATGGAATAGGGACAGCATGGAGTGCAGATGGAGGAAGCTATATTGCAAATACATTCTCTACCTCTACAATGAAAGTAGGAGATAATAGTTTAGATTTAGCTATAGATGTAACAGAAATAGTTAAAGCTCATTATAGTGGTTCAATTACTAATTACGGACTAATACTTAAATTAGAAGACCAATACGAAGATTATACAGATGCTTCTATTTCCCTTAAGTACTATGGGTCCGATACTAATACTATATTTAAACCTTACTTAGAGTTTAAAGAAGTTAACGATTTCTATAACCCAGGTGTATCAGAATTAGATACAGATAATTCAAGAGTCTATATATCTAATCAAAAAAGACAATATGTAAATAAAGGATCTGCTAGATTTAGAATATCAGCAAAACCTAACTTTCCAACTAGAACATTTTCTACTGAGTCTATTTATAAAACGAACTACGCTTTACCAGCAGCTTCTTATTATTCTATAGTAGATCATTTTAGTAACGAAACAATAGTAGAGTTTAGCCCTTTCACTAATATTAATGCAGACGGAGAAGGTAGCTACTTTGATATAGATATGGAAATGCTAGCACCAGAACGTTACTATAAATTAAAAGTTAAGACAACCTTGGATAATAGCACAGTAATATTTAGTGAAGATAATTTATTCAAAGTAGTAAGAAATGGCTAGAGACATTCAAATAAAGAAAAAGGTTTACGATAAAGCTGCATTCAATAAAGTTGTGGATAGGTCCTTCAAGGCCTATGGACAAGTAAAAGAAGAAATACAGCCAACTACGATTGAAGAGTTCTTTGCGGATTACGAAAGATTATATTACGAAATCTCTCCTGACGGAGAAACAAAATCACATCATTACCTTATTATGAAGAGTACTGAGTTAGTTGATTTTGAAAAAGACACAGAAGATATTCAACCTTTATTAGATGAAATTAGTCAATTAAGAGAACAAATACTATCTTACCAAGAACAGTTAATAGAAGCTAATAAACCTGATATCGATTTTTAATAAATGGCTAAGTACAGATACGACATATTACCGCTAGAGATAGCAGACAATCCTAAAGCTAAGGTACTTAGTGTAGCAGATGCTGAACTCATAAATTCATATGAGATTAAGAATGTATTCAATACTACACAAGCAAATGTTAGATTAGATATAACAAACCTAGAAGGGGATTTAATTACATCAGAAGAGTATTTCAAAGACTACTCTCTACTTGGTAATGCTCAGTCTGCAGGTGAATCTGGTGCTAGTACACTAACTATAGATATAGAAAGAGATATAGATAAGTATGGTTTCCAAGGAGGAGATGTTAGATTACTATATTCCTTTACTAATAACTTATTTTCTGAAAGTCAATTTGGAGGTCAATTCTTTATTGAGTCTATCTCCTCTGATAGAACAGAATTTAGAGCTTTAGCTTCTAATATACCTGATGCTAAAGTAGAAGAGTATGCTAATAAAATTATAGCAGAATTAAAAGCCTCTAGTTACTTCTCAGAATTTAAAATACAATTTGGTGAAAATACATCAGTACTTGGTTTAAATTTAGGAGTAGAGAAACTTCCACAAGGTATAGCTATATTCTTAAAGAGTTATGAACCTTTACCGGGTAGTGTTTCTGTTAAGGATACATTTACAGTAAACGAAATAGTATCAGATGATCAACTATTTGAAGTTAGAAGTTCATTAATAGATGAAGTAGTTAAAGTTCCTTATTTAAAAGGACCTAACTTTAATCTAGAGCTACCAGAAATGGACAGTAATCCAACTGAGTTTCTTAATTATAACGAATTATTTAGTTACCCAGTAGAAAACTCTTACTTCGAACTCTATTCACTTTTTAACGAAAAGAGTGCTCAAATTACTATAGACCATACTGACTTCTCAGATTTTATAAATTTCTCTTCAGCAGAAGAAAGACTAAGAAACTTTAAATATAAATTAGAGTTAATAGAATCTTATGAACAATTAAAAGTTCTAAGAAGTCAAACTCCAGGCTCAACATATGCAGCAGGTGCTTCAGGCAGTATAGAACATTATGATACCCTTATTAAAGGTATAGTAACTAATTTTGACCACTATGATAGGTTCTTATACTTTGAAAGCGGTAGTCATGCTTGGCCTAAATCAACAACTAAGAAACCACATTTAAACATTGTAAGTGATACTCTACAAGCAGAAACTTGGTTTAATAGAAAGGTTGCTGAAGCTAATAATTACGATGTATCTAACTTTGATATATTAACAAATACTATTCCAACCTTCATTAGAGAGGACAAAAACAATGAAGCTTACCTTATGTTCATTCATATGATTGGACAGCATTTTGATAATATGTGGGTATACTTTAAAGCAGTATCAGATAAGTACGATGCTGATAATAGATTAAAATTTGGGGTATCTAAAGATTTAGTTAGATCAGCAGTAGAATCTTTTGGTGTAAATCTATATTCTTCAAATATGAATATGGATAATATATTTGCTTCTTTTATCGGTGAAACACCTGAAACTGGAAGCGAGATTATTACTACAATGTCTGTTGCAACTTCTGCATCATATAATAGTGGTAGTACAGCTTTAGAACATTTACAGCCTATAGCTAAACTAGATTATGAAAAAGAGATTCATAAAAGAATATATCATAATTTACCTTACTTAATAAAAACTAAAGGTACAGAAAGAGGTCTTAGAGCCTTAATTAACTGCTTTGGTATTACACCAGAAATATTAAGTATAAAAACATTTGGAGGAGTAAACTTAAGTGAAACGCAATACTTCGGCCCTGAAAGCTATACAACATCTAGTTCAGAACTTAAAATAAGAACAGATAATACAGGTAGTATAGTTACCGGTAGTACACTATCTAAATTTGTATCTATTGTTAGACCAGATAAAACATATACAGATGACTTACATCATGTAGAGGTAGGGTTTAATATTTCTAGAGGTACAGATGACTTTATAGACCTTAAGACAGGAAAGTTAAATGAAAGTGGAAGTTTTGACTTAGATGACTACATAGGTGATCCAAGAACTAGATACGAAAGAAACTATCCACCATTAAAGAAATTAGCTGAAGATATCGTTAATAGCGGATACTTTTGGGAAGATATACAAAAAGATTGGGAAAAAGCAGATTGGGAATGGCAACATAGATTAGAATATTCTCGTCACCCTAAAGCTTTTGTAAGACTTTTAAACTTTTTTGATAGTTCTTTATTTAAAATTATTAAAGACTTTGTACCTGCAAGAACAAAAGTAGATACAGGTATTATAATAAAAGGTCATAAACTATCTAGAAATAAAATAAAACAAGTAGAAGTAGGAGTAATAGAATCTATCGAAACAGGATCTATTAAAATAGGGTCTGCCACTGGATCATCAGCTGGTGCATATGATCTATCTTCTAGCTATGATTATACTACTAACTACAATAGAACGATTGGTACTCCTACAGGTTTAGCAGAGTATAATATAACTGCTGAGGAGCCACAATACAATGGAGAGTTAAGCGGTTCTTTTGTAGTTACTACAGATGGAGAATTAGGTAAATTAAATCCCTACTTAGCATTAGTTCAACCAGATTTAACTTTTGATATAACCGTTTTTAACTTATCTCTACCGCTTCCTCCTGCTTGTCTTATTAGCCTTAACGCTCATTATGAAGGAGAATTCTATGGATTTGCAACTGGAGGAACAGGTAACGGAACTGTTTCATTAATTTATCCTCCTGCAGTTGTTAGAGATTATTGGACAATACCTCCTCTAGCTCCTAGAACAGGTACTGCTGAATGGTGGGAAGAAGTAGATGAAGTAGGAAACTCAGAAGACCTAGCAGAAAAGCATGCAAATGAGATGAGAAATTGGGAACAAATCATCCGCCGTGAAATAGAGGATGATATGGCACAGTATACAGATGTTACTAGTTTTGACTATATACATGAGTTTAACGAATATGAATATGTAGTTGTAGAAGCAACAGGGGTATATGGATACTACGGAGGGTTTGTAGGTTGGTTTGACCAAGATGACACCCTAGTCACAACTAGCAATAGGTTAACTATTTATAATAACACCGAAGATACCTACGGATATAGATATACTGCAAAATTTATATAAATGACTAGAGAACAGTTTATAGAAACAGCCCCACAAAAGTACGGAAATGGAAGAGTTAATCTTCTATTAAGCAGTAGTGTATCCTATACAGGTTCTAATACTCAAGGAGAAGCAATACCTCCTTATACAGTTTTAGGTATAAGCATTCCTGATACTTCTAAAAACGGAGTACCTATTGGACCAGCATTAAGAGAGGTACAGTCACTTAGATTTGACTTTGGTAATGAGCAAGTATCGGTAGATATAACAGGTAAACGTAAACAAAACGGATACTTCTATTACTTAGTTCAACCGATTCTTACTGATAATTACCCAACTGGAGTTGGCCCAGGTGGAGAGCCTTTAGTATCTGGTTCTGCTTTTGTATTTGTACCATACGTACAATCATCATTTAATAATAGCGACTACAATCCTCTTATTAATAACTCAGAAACTAGTAAAGTAAACGCAATAGCTCAGGTAGTAGATAGATTTGCCAGCCAAAATAACCCTACTAACTTAACAGCAATACTTCAAGAACAAGCAGAAGAAGCACAATTACAGAATTGTTCGTATACTAAAGTAGGGAGTATAAATGCTAAGTATACCGGTACTAAAGAAACAAACGCCAGAACAGTAACTCAATATAATAAACAGAAATTTACCGATGCTGTTTTAGCAACCGGAATTACAGGTAATGAACCCGCACTTGGATTTAGATCCTTTCAAGGTAGTATCCATTCAACAGATGCACCAGATGATACAATAAGAGAAATAGCAGAAAGAAAAACGATAGATGTATTTTTCAACACAACCTTAACTACAACAGGTTCTGAATTAGTTTATCCTAACTTCCCTGTAGCAGGTAACTTTCTCTTTTCTTCTGAAGGGAACAGTATGAATAGAATTACAAATCAAAAAGTATACGGTATTGAAGACGATGTCATATATACACTTTCAGAATCAGGACAAGTTGGAGGTACAAATAAAAGAAACTAAGAAACTTTAATTAACACATATTTATATAAAACACAAATAAACAAATGGGATATTTAGATAATTCGATAGTAACTGTGGATGCTATCTTAACAAAAAAAGGAAGAGAGCTGTTAGCTAGAGGGGACGGTTCTTTTAAAATCACTCAATTTGCATTAGCAGATGACGAGATTGATTACACCTTATACAATCCACAACATCCCTCAGGTTCTGCACTCTATGGAGAGGCAATTGAAAACATGCCACTATTGGAAGCTTTTCCTGATGAGACACAAATTATGAAATATAAACTTACTACATTACCAAGAGGTACTTCTAAACTACCTGTACTTGATATTGGGTATAGTTCTATTACTTTAAAACAAGGAGCTTCTCTAGCTTTAACTCCTCAAACATTAAACTATTTAGGTGCAACTTCAATCTTCGAAACAGAAGGATATACTGCTACAATTGCCGATGTAAGAGTTCTTAACTCTTTCCAAGGTGTAGGTATTAACACAGAAGATGCAGAAAGATTAAATAGTGTTTCAACAGTTGGAACTAATGTTTCCAAAACTGTAATAGGAACAGCAGTAAATTTAACTGCAACATCTGTTAATACTTTATTTGGAGATAGACAACAATTACAGACAACAGTTACTGTAATAGGTAGAGGTTCCGGAGCAAGATTAACAATTCCAGTAACCATTACTAAAACTAGCTAATTATGTCATTTAAAAGATTCGATACAGAAGATATAGTAGTTAGTGCAGAGTCAGTAACTACACCTCTATGGACAGGGGACGCAACAACACTTAATACATTTTTTACTTCCTCTACTCAAATTGGTGGAACTTCAGCAGATTATTATTACGATATATATCAAGCAGAAGCTGTTACTAATGAGGCAAGAGTACAATTCTCTATTGCATATGCAGACAAACAAGGAGGAGGATCATTAGATTATAATAACGGAGTACCTGGTTACTCTCCATCATCTACTATATATGGACAATTTAGAAATGTAGTATTAGGAGATGAAGAAAGTAATTTTAATTTCGGAGGAGTATCCTCAGATCACTTTTATGTATTAGCAATAGATAGAGCAAGATACAGAGAAAAACTTTTACCTGGTTCATTTGAACTATCATTACAAGAATCAGGAAGTGCTAATAGACTTACTGTAATAGATAACAGTTCAGTTTTATCTACAACAACATTTACAGATGCAGGACGTGTTTATGATTTAGTATCCGGTTCAGTACAAACCGGAGTTAATAAGTCTATATCAGAAACAGGCTATACAAAAGCATCAGGATCGTACGGTAAACTACTTCCAGATATTGGAGTAGTATTACTTAACGGAACAGCATTAGACGAAACAGTAGCTAACGGAGGTATACAATTAAACACAGATAGAGCAGGTCAATCTGCTGGTCTTAACCAACGTAAAGTATTTGACTTCCTAAGACATTCAGGAAGTATAAGATTACAATCAGAAGAAACTATCTCATCTAACTTTGTATTTGTTAGAGCAAGAAACGGAGAGTTCAACTATTCTACTAACCCTTCCTTAATTACAGGTTCTGGTGAACTAAGGCATGACGTAATGATTGATTCACCTCAATCATTTATCACAGCAGTCGGACTATACAACGATAATAATGACCTACTTGCTGTAGCCAAACTATCAAGACCATTACTTAAAGATTTCACAAAAGAAACTTTGGTAAGAATTAAGCTTGATTATTAATGAATGAGTGCATACAAAAAACTATCTAAGCAAGATCTATATGTATCTGATTACCTTTCCTACAAGAATTGGGTAGCATCAGGTAGTGATATATCTGACTATGGAATAGAAGTTATGAGAGGGTTTTCTGGGTCTACACCAGGATATCCCTACCCATTAGACCTTCTCAATAACCGCCATCAAAAGCTAAATTACGATAGTGTAAAGCACAACTACTATGGAAACACAGTAGGTTCATTAACAGACTACCCAATATTTTCAGGTAGTCATGATATCTCAGTTACCTCTACATTAACTCAGACAGGTTCTAGAGCAATAGCAGAAGAAGTAGCAGTTATATCTATACCTAAAGAAGTATACGGAATAGGTATTAAACCTCTATCACTTAGACTTGAACCAGAATTAACAGTAGATGACGCTTATGTAGTTGACGGATATGCCTCAGACGGTATATATATTCAAGATTATATTGAAAGAGTTAACTGGTGGTACGGTTCTCAACCACTAGATAAAGATGACTATTTAGAGGATGAAGGAGATTATATAGACGAATCAGCAGAACAATTTGTTACTCAAAGTAACTTTAGTCAGCAAAGAATAGAGTTAATTGACGATGGTGACGGAAGGATATTAGTTTCGGGATCAACAGACCCTTATACAAGAACAGAAAGAGTAGTTGGAGATATTATATATAATCAAGGTCAAATTATAATTACTGACCCTATATTGGCAAGATACTATTCTACTTATGCTAGAATAAATGTATCCTGGATTTCAAAACTACCTATTTATACATATAATATACACTGTACAGTTAAAGAATATGAATTAAATCATACCTATAATCGCACAGCTGTGACTGGTTCGTTTAAAAATATTAAGGAAAATCTTTTAGGAGACGAATTTAAACCTTATATTACAACAGTAGGACTGTATAATGAAGCTAATGATTTGATTGCAGTAGCTAAAACTAACAGACCAATACCAAAGTCACATAACGTAGATATGACATTTGTAGTAAAATTAGATATATAAAATGGCAATAAATTTTAGAGCAGATAAAGGACAAGCATTAACCTACAGTGAAGTAGACAATAACTTTGGTGCTTACTTTACATCTGCATCCGCAGACGGAAATACTTTCACACTTTATTATCCTTCAAGTTCTCAAGTGCCAGTTAATAGCGGTTCAATAGAAATTAGTTTAATAAGAGGTCTACAAGACGTAGGTCAAGAAGGAAGAATAGCTTACTTTACAGGTTCTTCAGGAATAACAACAAGAGAAGGTCTATTAGTAGATGAAGCAGGAAGAGTAGCTATTAATGCAGGAACAGATACTCCTGACTTAACTTACCAATTAACAGTCACTGGAGACATTAAAGCAACCGGTACTATACTACAATCATCAGATAGGAACTTAAAAGAAGATATATCTCCTATAGATAATGCATTAGGTAGGCTAGATTTGATTGACGGAACTATTTATAAATTGAAAGGTATACCTGGAAACAAATTAGGAGTAATAGCCCAAGATGTAAGAAAAGCTGTACCAGAAGTTGTCAATGAAGATAATAATGGCTATCTTAGTGTAGACTACAATGGCTTAGTTGGATTGCTTATAAGTTCAGTAAACGAGCAAAACAGCATTATAAAAGACTTAGAGCAGAGATTATCTGCAATAGAAAATAAATAAGATGGCAGTAACGTTTAGAGGAGCGAAAGGACAAGCATTAACACATGCTGAAATAGATCAGAACTTTAGTGAGTTTGTACTAAGTGGTTCTGTATCTAATACTACCTTATCTCTATTTAAATCTTCTTCTAACGACAACACAATAGCAATTGAACTTCCTAAAGCAGGAGGACAAATAGGTAATGTACAGTTAAAGAAAGATGACCAAGGAAATTGGGAAGGTGTAAGTAGCTTTAACTACAAATGGTGGGACCAAGAATTATTTATTTCTGCTAGTACATTCCAAAAAGGAAATATATATCTAGACGGTACAATATATGCTCATCAGTTTGAGACAACATTAGTATCTAGTTCTATTTTATATAAATCAGGATCTACAAGATTTGGAGATTCTTTAGACGATACTCATATATTTACTGGTTCAATTAGAGCAACTAGAGATATAGTTTCTAACAATGATGTTATAGCAGATGGAGGAATGCAAGCAGGTACTATCCTAGCATTTCAAAATATTACAGCAGACGGAGACCTATACGGTACTAAGATATACGGAGAGACAGACTTTAATACTCAACGTAATAAACCAACTTTAGTTTCAAGCTCTATTCAAATTGGCATTACCGATACTACAGATTACTATAACTATAGTGGTTCGGTTCATGATCAGAGAGAGGCAAGACTAACAGCACTATCGCAATCAACTGCTTTAGTAGATGCTAATGAAAAAGCATCAAGAGTAGCCTCTATTGTTGCTACTAATAATTCTATCACAGCATTATCTAGCTCAGCTCATACAAGAAGAGACCAAATTGTTACAGCTCTAGAACTTGCAGATGCTCAACAAAACTTAACTCTTAACGCAAGCATAACAGCATTATCTAGCTCTACTGCTTTAGTAGACGGTACAGAAAAGGCATCAAGAATAGCTTCTAGTATTGCTACTAATAATTCTATTACAGCATTATCTAGTTCAATAGAAAGCAGTAGATTAAAGAATACTACAGACACATTAGAAGGAGACTTAACAGTAACCGGTACAATAACAGCACAAGAATTTAACACAGAGTACATTACTTCATCAGTAATATTTGAATCTGGATCAACTAAATTTGGTAATACTAGTGACGATACTCATGATTTTACTGGTACTCTATCCTCTACCGGCAACATAATTAGCTCTGCAGATATATCAGGAAGTGAATTATACATTTCAAATAACGGTATAATTAAAAATGATCTTACCGTAGAAGGTGACATACTAACAGACAAAGTAACTGTTAATAGAGACTTAACTGTTAATAGAGTAACGACAGTACAAGACTTAGTTATTAACGGTACAATATCTGGAACAACCATTGGTAATTCAGTATCAGCTTCCTATGCTACTACAGCATCTTACGCAGACGGAGCAAGAAGAGCACAAAATGCAGTAGACGCTGATTATGCTATTACGTCTTCTTTTGCTACAAACGCCCTTACAGCATCTTATGCTTTAAACGCAGGTAGTGCTCTTACATCAGAAACTGATCCAATATTTACTGCTTCACCAGCTTTTGGTATCGCACAAGTAGATATAGATGATTGGGATACAGTAGCAGGTTGGGGTAACCATCAAGATGAAGGATACGCAGTTGCAACTAAAGTAGAACAGAATTACTTAAACATAGCTGGAACCAACTCCATGAATGCTGATATTAGCTTCGGTGCTAATACAGGAATGGGTTTAAACTTCGGTGAGTATAACACAGGGTATAGTGTTGCTAATTACGGATACATAAAATATTATAATACTTCCGGGACACATAAACTTGAATTTGCTGTTCAAGATGAATTAGAATTTTCTGTAGACGGAACCTCAAGAGCAAAAATAACTGATACCCAAGCTTTCTTTAGCGTGCCTATAGAATGTTCACAAGACATAGTAGCATATGCTTCATCAGATAAAAGATTTAAAGATAATATAACCGCAATCGCTAATCCTATTGATAAATTAAAAGCGATAGGTGGTTATACATTTGATTGGAATAACAATCAAGATACATACCGAGGTAAAGACATCGGTGTTGTAGCACAAGAAATTCAAGCTGTATTACCTGAGATAGTGGTAGATAGAGCTGATGGATTTAAAGCAGTACGTTATGAGAAACTAGTCGCGTTATTAATTGAAGTTGCTAAAGACCAGCAGTTACAGATTGACGAGCTTAAAGCTAAGCTCTAGCGACATAACCTAATCACTATGAACATGCCAACACTCCCTACCTGGACTTTTCAGGGTAGGCTTATAACAGAGATTTCAGATATGCCGAAAGGCACTTATGGTTTTATTTATGAAACCTTACATAAGCCATCCGGCTTGAAGTACATAGGAAAAAAAGTACTATACTTTGAGCGTAATAAAAGACTAGGAAAAAGAGCCCTTGAAGCTTTAAGAGAAGAAAGAAAAGCAAAAGGCATTGGAGGACGAACGCCTCTAAAACAGAAAATCGTAAAAGAATCAGACTGGAGAGATTATTATGGGTCACATAAAGACGTATTAAAATTTGTAAAAGAATCGAAAGATTTAAGATCAGATTTTGAAAAACGTATCTTAGAATTTGTACCTACTAAGAAGCTTTTAACTTATTTTGAATGTAAGCACCTATTTATTAATGGAGTATTAGAACATAATAATGAGCAATACATGAATGATAACGTACTCGGTAAATTCTATAGAAAAGATTTTAACTTATGATTACATTAAAAGACATAGTAGGATACCCATCTCTACAATACCACATAGACAATAAACTCTCTTTACATGAGCATGTCTACCGTTATAACTCTGAAGCCTTTATACAACTATTCAAAGAAGCACGAGAAGCTCTTAGTAACGAGGAGATAGAGTTATCTGAAGAAGATAGAGAATTGTTAGAGACTACTGATATCGGAGAGCATGGAGACTATAATGGAATGAGAGTTCCTTTGGACCTACCAATGATGTCAAAAAAATATAATCCATTATTCGAAATAGGATCTCTAATCGATGAAATGATTGAAAACGAGGACACAATAGATGAAGCAACATCAATATCAGAAATGGTTGACTTCGAACTAGTAAAAGAACTAGTTGAATCTATTGGAGGTACTATCGATATGGATAAATTAAAACAAGCAGTTGCATTACAAAACGAAACATTTGATTATAATGGATTCGATATGCTTAAAGCTTCTGTAGGTTATATGAACGAGCTTGAATACCAAGGTAAAAAGGTAGCTCTAAATAAGCCTAAGAGAGGTGGCAGTAAAAAATTCTACGTTTATGTTAAATCGAAAAAAGGAAATGTAAAGAAAGTTTCTTTTGGAGATACAGGACTTTCAGTTAAGTTTAAAAAGAAAGGAGCAAGAGCTTCTTTTGCTGCTAGACATAAATGTGCTACTAAAAAAGATAAAACTAAAGCAGGATATTGGTCCTGTAATATCGGACGTTATTGGAAAAGCCTTGGAGGATCATCAAACTTTAGCGGATACTGGTAGACCTTATTCTGAAACTCAGAAAGACGGCTACGTTGTAAGAGAATTTTCAAACAATACTCCTGCATTTGAATTTGTATGGCATAGGGATAAAGAAGACAGAATTGTTGAACCTATGCACGATACTGATTGGAAATTTCAATTAGACAATTTGCCTCCATCACAATTTTCTCGTATATTTATACCTAAAGGAGTCTATCATAGATTAATTAAAGGTACAGGTAAGTTAAAAGTTAAGATGTATAAGATAATAGAGTGAGTTTAAGATAACCACAGCTTATTAGAAACTATCCCTATTTATATTAAAAAGAAATAATGGCAAAAGTCCTACAACTAGGAACGTACAATGCTGGAGCTAAAAAGAAAAGACCAGGGGTACATTCAAAGTCTAAAAGTTCTAAAATGAAGAACAGTAGAAATTATAAGAAAGCATATAGAGGTCAAGGAAGATGAAATTAAAAGATATCATATTTGAATACGGAGAGCTAGACGGCGAAGCAAAGCTACTACAACAGGAACTAGATAAAAAGTTTCCTGAAGCTGGTCGAATTATAGTTTCAATGGGCAATTATGCAGGAGGAAGAGAAGATGATGATCCTCGTAAGGATATGTCTTATGGACAGGTTCAATTTATGGTAACTATAGAATACGAAGATGCTGAGTGGAATGAAATGGTTTCGTACATAAAGGATAAAGGGTATACAATTACTCAGGATTCCAATTATGCTGACGAAGATCCGGGTGAAAGAAGATGGTACCCAAGTATAAAATTCGACTTCAAGAGAGAAAACATATAAAATGAAACTATCAAAAATCATATTAGAAAATAAAAAGTACGTAGTTCGAGAAGAGCTTAGTATATCTAGTAATGATATAGATAAGCTTACTGAAGCTATCACAAATAAATTAGAAGATTACTTAGATACAGGAAACAGAGCAATACTAGAACAAACTGTATCATCTGCAATAAAAGACCTACTACTAAATACCGAAGAATAGTTGTCTATTAGAAATAAAGTTCTTATCTTATAGTAAAGATACGGACAGGTTTTATGGATTATACATTTTTATTAGGGTCCATTGAGAATATTTTAGGTAAGAGTCATAAAAGAGCAAGAGCTAACCACGCTTTTCATTGCCCTTTTTGCAATCATAGAAAACCTAAATTAGAGATCAATATGCAAACTACCGAGGAGGGTAAGAACTTCTGGGAATGTTGGGTATGTCAAACTCGAGGACAATCCATTAGATCTTTACTTAAACAATTAAAAACACCACAAGATCAAGCAAACGAAATACTAAAGTACTTACCAAAAGGAACTAGTATAGAATATAAGGGACTATCTATAATAGAGCTGCCCAAAGAGTATCAATCGCTTTATGAAGCATCCTCAGAATCAGTAATAGCTAATCTTGTAAGAAAATACTTATATGAACGAGGACTTACCGATAATGATATTATTAAATATAGTATTGGATACGCAACAACTGGAAACTTTGGAGGACGAGTTATTATCCCAAGTTATTCTAAATCCAATCAACTCAACTTTTTTGTTGCAAGAAGCTATGATGGAAACTATTTTAAGTACAAAAACCCGGAAGCTTCCAAAGACATAATCTTTTTCGAAAACTTAATTAACTGGGATAAGCCTATAATACTATGTGAAGGTGTATTTGACGCTATGGCTATCCGCCGTAATGCCATTCCTATACTGGGAAAAACTATATCAGACGCATTATATAAAAGAATATTACAAAGTACTAATACAGACATATACTTAGCCTTAGATGAAGACGCTCAAGATGTAGCTATGAGAACAGCTGAGAAGTTTTTAAACTCTGGCTTTAAAGTATATAATATTAAAATGAAGGATAAAGACCCATCAGAAATGGGCTTTGAAGAATTTACTAAACACATACAATCAGCAGAGGAGTTAGACTTTTCAGGTCTAATGATGCACAAACTAGACCTATGATAAAACAAGGTATGAACATTCTCGAACAAAACGAGAAGAAAAGACTAGACTTTAACCCTGAGTTAGAGCAGATTAATTTTTTAGACCGACGTGTCTATAAGAGAGGTGAAGGAGTATTTTACCCGTCCGTTACAACCATACTCCAATATATGCCCAAAAATAAATTCTTCGAAACATGGATGAAGGATGTTGGGCATAACGCCGATCTTATTATGCGTAAAGCAGGTAAACAAGGAACACAGGTCCACGAAGCTTGTGAACAGTTAGTACTCGGTAACGAGGTAAAGTGGATGGACGATTACGGTAGAGCTAAATATTCTCAAATTGTTTGGGAAATGATTTTAAAGTTCGCTGATTTTTGGCAAACACATAAACCTGAATTAATATCAGCAGAAGACTTTGTATGGTCAGACGAACACAAATATGCAGGTACAGCAGATTTAGTAGTTAAAATGAATGGTGAAATTTGGTTATTAGATATTAAAACATCAAATAGCGTACATAAGTCATTTGATCTTCAACTAGCATCTTATGCTAAAGCATTAGAAGAGTCAAAAGGAATTAAAATACAACGCACAGGTATTATTTGGCTAAAAGCACATTCAAGAGGTCCATCAAAACAGAAGAACGTAATACAAGGAAAGGGATGGAAAGTATTGCAAATAGATGAAATAGAAGAAAATTTCGAATTGTTTAAAATGATATACAAGTTATATTCTTTAGAGAACCCTAATACTGAACCTATTTATAATAGTTACCCTACAACTATAAAATTAAAATAATATATGAAAAACTCAATAAATGTCTTTTTGAAAATTGCAATAGTATACTTTTCTATTATCTGCTTAGCTTCATGTAGTTCACTTCACTTTAAATACGGAGCTCTAAATCATGCAGCAGCAGTAGATGGAATATACAATTCTAATACGACATTTATTGAAGTACCAGCTAACGTTAAGATAGATACACTAAACTATTTTCAACTTAACAGAAAGCTAAGAACTGATTTTAACTTTAGATACGACTATGCTCAGTATGCTTTAAGTCAACCTATATCATTTGACTGGAATAATAGAACATTAGGTAATAGGTATAACTTTTACAACCCGTATTATAGTAGAACTCAAATGTGGAACGATTGGGTATGGGGATACGGTTGGCATACACCTCATAGGTGGTCACCATTTGGATATGATCGATGGGGATATAATAACTATGGATACGGAATGGGATGGTCTTATAGTTGGAATAATAGACGTTGGTCAAGTAATAGTTGGAATAATCCTTATGGATGGAATAATTATTATGGATGGGGTAACGGATACAATAGGTATAGAAACACTAACGTATCATATCATTCAGGAAGAAGAGGAAGAATAGCACAAACAGGTACAGTAGGTAATACATTAAGCAATAAAGTAATAACAAAGACAGAAAAGAGAAAACCAAGAATAAATAACACGAACAATGATCAAATTATCAGACATAATTCTAGAAGGATCATCAAGCCCGAAAGCAGTAATAATGGCGGGAGGAGCAGGATCAGGCAAAACATACCTTCTAAACCAGTTAGGGTTAGACAGCCTAACACAGTTCAACCCAGACAAGTACGTGGAGGATCCAGACCACCCGTATTACAACAAACTAGGACCCGCAGCCAACCAAACGTCCAAAGACGCAATGGCAGCAGCACAAGAAAAAACTAGTTTCGTTTGGGATACAACTGCTTCAGGAGCTGGCTTCCAGAAGAACTTAGATGAGATTCTCTCTCTAGGTTATGAAGTATATATGGTAATGGTGTATGCACACCCTATGATTTCTTATGTATCTAACTTTATGGCTAGAGAAAGAAATATACCTGGTGATGCAGTATTTTCTACTTGGAGAAATGTATATACAAAGATAGAAGATTTTAATAAACAACTAAAAGGTAGATTATCGATTTTTGTGTCTGACAGAGGCGGTAAATATAAAAGTGAAGTTGAAGGGTTTGATACAGCTGCAAAAAATGGTTTAAGCGGAGTAAAGGACTACTTACAGAAGTTCAACGATAAAAATGGCGTTGGAGGTTCTTCTTTCTTTAAACCAGTAGAAATGACTCCTGAAGAAGAAGAAGAGTTTTTAAAACATGTTGGTAGCGTTGATTGGGATAAGGACAATAGATCAGAAGATAAGGCTGTTAAACAAGCATTCTTAAAAGCATATCAGAAGAACGGAGTAGGACCTGGTCAGGATAAAATTAGAGCTGCAGTAACAAAGTATAGAGATAGTAGTGAAAAGAGAAAACAAAAAGCTGATGAAGTATTAGATAATATTGTTGAAATGATTTACAGTCCAATATTTCAAGAAAAACTAAAACATTCAACACCGAGAGAAATAGATCAAAAAGTACAAGAATTTTTAGCATGATAGCATTATACCCGGGAGCATTTAAACCACCTCATAGAGGACATTTTAACTTAGTTAAGGCATTACTTAGTAATACTTACTCAGGTGCCCTGTATGATAAGGATAACTATAAAGAAAAAGGAGCAGACCTATTAGGTGGCTCTTCTGGTGAAAAACCTAAGATAGATAAGGTTATTATTTTTGTAGGAGGCGGCGAGAGAAACGGTATAAATAAGGAAGAGTCAATGTCTATATGGAAGATATATGCTTCACATTTAGGTAATGTAGAGATATTAGATGGACAAAAGAACCCTATGTTTGCAGCTAAAGATTATGCCCAAGCTAATCCTGAGCAAGAGTTTGCAGCAGTAACAGGTATAAGAGGAGAAAAAGATTTTGTAGACTTAAGAAGAGTAACTACATTTAAAAATGCCCCTAATGTAAAAGGACTTGCCTTTGCAGCAGCACCTGATTCTACAACAAGAGCTACAGACTTCCGTAACAGTATACTTTCTGGTAACTTAGATAAGATTACAGACTTCTTCCCATCAGAATTAGATAAAGATCAGATATTATCTATACTTACAGATTTAAAAGACAAAATTGTAGCTGAAATATTATCAAATAATATTGATGGATTTATTAACGAATATTTTGGTATAGAAGAAAGTGAAGTAAAAATAGAAGATACTAAAGATACTGAAACTAATTCTGCAGTATATACAAAGTATATTGGGTCTATATTAGAATATATGTTAGACGAAGGTATGAATATTCAACCTCTACCTGAAGTTAAAGTAAGGTATGATGAAGATAATGCTAAAGACTTTTTCGGTAAAACAGCTTATTACGATCCTAATAGTAAGGAGATAGTGCTATATGCTACAGGTAGACATCCAAAAGATATATGTAGATCGTTTACTCATGAAATGGTTCACCATATACAAAACTTAGAAGACAGACTTCACAATATCCAAACTCAAGACACAAACGAAGATGATAGATTGCTAGAGTTAGAAAAAGAAGCTTACCTTACCGGAAATATAACATTCCGAAATTGGGAAGATAAGTATAAGAATAATACAGATACAGTAAAAGAAGTTATGGCAGAAGGAAAATACGATTCTATTACTACCTACCTTACTAATAAAAGTATAGCAGCAGTTAAGAATGGTTTAAATAAAAAAATTAACTTCTATAAAGAAGGCTATTTTGGAGATGTTAAAACACAAGATGCTCAAATAGGGATGAAAAAAGTAGTAGAAGATTCGTACCCTATTATGCTTTTTAGTATCCCAGATGATATAGATAAAGACTTTCAAAAAGAGACTGAATTAGAGTTCGACTTTGAATTAAAAGCTATATTTGTAAAAGGAGTTGACTCAATTATGAGAAACGGAGGAGCATATAAAGGAGGATTACAAAAGGATGATAGTTGGATTCAACCTAAAATAGAATTAGAGTTTGTATTAGATCCTTATAACTTCCCTAGAGACTTTGAAGAACTATCAGCACAGATTTCTGATGTACTCAGACATGAAATAGAACACCTTACACAAGCAGGCGGTAATGCAAACGGCAAATCGTTTGGCAAAAGAGCACAGTTTAATGGTGAGTTTGGCACTAAAGAAGAAATGAAATTCCGAACTAAGATTAGAGACGGCATAATAAAGAACGGATCTGCCTATCTAACAATACCTTCAGAAATAGATGCTAACATTCAAGGACTGTATTTATCAGCAAAAAAAGCAAAAAGACCATTCGAAGACGTAGTAGATCAATATCTATACGACTTCACTAATCAATTCGATGATGACGGTAATCCATTCTTAACTAAACAGGATGTTGAGGATGTAAAAAAAGTATGGTCTTTAAGATTACCATCATTAGGTATTAAACAAAAACTATAAAAATTAAGGTTATGGGAAAATTAGTAGATTTATTAGAAGCGTATCCGCTTCCAGAAGTTAAAGAAAAGCCGCCGTATAAGATATATTGCGATATGGACGGTGTATTAACAGATTTTGAAACGAGATTTGAACACTTTAGTGGAATGCATCCTCAAGAGTATGAAAAAGCAAAAGGCACTCCAGCATTTTGGGAATTAATAGACAACAAAATTGGAGTAAGATTTTGGGTAGGAATGGACTTTATGCCGCAAGGTAAAGAGCTATGGGATTTTATTAAACCATACCAACCAGACTTATTAACATCTCCTTCAAGGCATAATAATTCTAGGTTAGGTAAAAACCTTTGGGTAAAGAATAATCTAAACCCTAAACCGAAAGTAATATTTGCATACTCTGCTGTTAAGCAAAGATATGCTAATGAAAATAGTATACTAATTGACGATAAAAAGTCAAACATTAACGAATGGACAGCTAAAGGTGGTATAGCTATTAGATGTAAAAACGGAGATGTTAATCATGTTATAGAAGAGTTAAAGAAATTAGGTTATGAGTAAAAATGAATCACTACTTAAAAAAGAGTTCAAACAATCAGACGTCCAAAGAGTAAGGAACCTAGTAAAAAAAGACTTTACAGGTAAGACTAAATTACAATCTGGTTACCAAAAATCATATGTATCTCATAAAGAAGGCGATGAATGGGAAGAAGGTAATAAGACTTGGACTATAAAGAACGGAATTAAACAGAACGTTACTAAGCTTGATGCAGCTAAGAAAGCTGTAAGAGTTCCTTTATCTTGCCCTAAGTGTGGAGGTTCAATGAAACATCATCTTGCAAAAAAAATGTATAAACTACATGGCTTTTGTTTTGATTGTACTATTGACTATGAAGCAGAGCTAAGAAAAGCTGGTTTATACAGTAAGTATGAAAAAGAAATGATTGAGGGGAATATGAAAAACTTTGCTAAAGATCTAACTTCTTGGGTTGATATGTACGTACAGCATCAAAATACATTTGTTACAGAGCAAGGGGTTATTGAAGATTGGAAAGGTAATGCTACCGCTCAGAATAATAAAATTCAAAATACTCTGCAAGAATATCTTAAATTCCTTAACGAACACTTAGACTAGATCTATTTATTAGTAAGTCGACTAAATCACTTATTAAATGACACAGAGAGAAATACTAGATTCACTTCTTCACGAAATTAAGCATATTAAAACACATATGCCAAATGGTGAACTGAAACAAATGGCCAGAGATTTTGAGAATATGAAAGAAGATATTTCTGATCTAAAGTACACAATGTTGAACCCTGATAATGGAGTAATAGTCAACACTAATAAAAATACAGATTTTCGTAAGAAGATCGAAGGAGGAGAGAAAGAATTTCAAGTCCAAGTCATGGAAGTAGAAGAATTAAAGAGATGGAAAAATGGAGTTAATAAAGCCCTTTGGATTCTGTTCACAGTAGTTGCAGGTATTATAATCCGAATGCTTATAGCTCATTCTGATAAAATACAATAATTATGAAAAAGACTGAATTAATAAACGCAATCAAAGAAGTATTAGCAGAAAAAAAGAGACCTGGATTATGGGCTAATATAAACGCAAAGAAAAAAAGAGGTGAGAAAGCTTCTCATGGTAATTCTAATGCCCATAAAGATGCAGTAGCAGCAGGTAATGCTATGAAAAAAGAAGGTGAAGATACTACGCACCAAGGTACTAACTATAAATGGCCAATGTCAAAGGCTACTAAAGATAGAAAAGACGCAGATTTCGGTAAAGAATATGGCAATGCTGTTAAAGTTGCTTACGGTAGTAAAAAAAAAGATAAGTAAAATATAGAATGTATACATCACTAGCACAACTTATAGGAGAAATTATAACAGATACTAAAATCTTTTGTAATAACTGTGAGTGGAGCTGGAATAAGAAAGATGGAGGAGATGATCTATATACTTGTCATAAATGTGAACATGATAATACTCCTCATGCTTTAGAGAACTTTAAAGATGGTAAAAAGAAAGGTAAATCTAAACCAGGCAGAGTAAAGAAATCAGGAGCAAGCTGTAATGGCTCAGTAACTGACCTCAGAAAGAAAGCTAAAAATGCTTCTGGAGAGAAAGCTAAAATGTACCATTGGTGTGCGAATATGAAATCAGGAAAAAAATAAGTTATAATGAAACTAGCAAATACAGTATTACATAGTGAACCGTATTTTCTTGATGCTATTGATGACGTAGAAGTTCTTAAACATAAAAACTGCGTAGACCTATTTGATCAAAATGGGTACCATTTAACTCTTGCTGAACAACAATACCTTAGTCGTAATGGATTTTCCCCTATCGAAAGACGTCATGAAGACTGTCTTAGGTACGACTGGTTGGTTTGCGATAAGAGAAGCGGAGCACACATAAATCACTCAGACTTATTTGAACGTAAAGGTTTTAACGACTGTGCTCTAGATCAATTACATGCTATAGCAGAAGTTCATAACCCTATGTTATATAAATTGATTAAAATGAAACCTAAATGGGGGATAGACATATCAATCGATTATGTATCTGAAGAATCAGTATTTGAAGTATTCCATTATGAGTGGGATTCTTTTATATACGAGGAAGTAGTAGAAAAGAAAAAAGAAATAGAACAATTAGTATTGAGGTTGGATTGGGATGAAGTTGCAAAGGACATCTGGGAATTGAGAGACGAATGGTTTAACTTAAGCTTTTTTGACCAAACCAAATGGAGAACAAACTACTTTGGAGTATCTCCAGAGAAATTTAAAAATGTAATTTGGTCAAAATAAATGATAAAGAGGAATTTAATTATAAGTGCTGTAGGACGTACAATGCGCGAATATTACTTAGATAATTGGTTAAGAACACCTGAAGCACATGATTATAACATAACATTAATTACAGATTGTCCACATAGGTATAATGACCCTCCAGAGGATTCATGGCCTAAGGTTATAGCACATCAATATTTCGGAGCTAGATACAATTACCATGATAAATTTATATACGCTCTCACTATTATAAGCAAAACTAAACAACCAGCTTTCTTATGGGATGCAGACGAACTACATAACTTTAGTAAATCTATATCCTTATATAATGAGAATTCAGATATACCGCAAGTAGGTAGACTATGGTATGATAATGCTAAGCTAAGTCATGATAGAAATATGGAATGGTGGTTTTTAATTAAGTATATTTCAAGCATAGGCATTAAACCTAAAGACATAAAACCTATTCAGGAAGATAAAATATGGTTCCCAGCATTAGATTATACTCAGACAATCAAAGTAATGGAAGATATTAGAGCCCAAGTTCATGTTAACCATAGACCTCCTATGAATAAGTGGAATGTAAATGGGCAAGGAGAAGGAGTAGCTCTAGCAACAGGCCTAGTTAAATCTGAAATACCTATTAAATTAGTAGGAGAATACAAATAATAATCGTATCTTACATGTAGTTATATAACCCGACTATTTATTTATATACGTATTTTAAATAACATTTATAAATGACATATCAAGAGATAAAGGATAAGCTGACTCAATGCGAGATATCCCTGGAAAGGATTAAAGCTTCGTCTATCAAAAAACCACTCCCGGCTACCAAGTTAGCAGAAGTAAGTAAGCTTCAAATATTGAAAGAAGTCCTTGAAAATAAACTCAAGGAATCTAACTCTAAAACATACTTAGTCACTCCTTCAAAAGGACAGACAACAGCTGTATCCTTAGGAGACGATGAAAAAGATGCATTAAAAGATGCAGATGATGTAAAAGCAATCAAAGGGATCGATGGAGAAGAGATAAAAGAAAGACTCAATAAGAATAAAGGAACATTATATAGTGTAGAAGATACTAAGTTAATTGCTAGGGAAGTGGGTAAAGCAGTTGCTAAAGGTCTTAAGGCTTTAGGTGATGAAATTAATCACATGAAAGCAAAACACATTGAAGAAAATTCTTTTGAAATATACGTAGAATACAAAAAGAATGATAGAGATGATGAATTCGCATTTCATATTATAGACGATAGCTTACATTTAGCAGACTTTTCATTTAATAAGAAAATGGGATCAGTAGGTACTAAGCCTTCTGGTGAACCTATAGTACAGGTAGACGTTTTAGCTAATGAATTAAAAAAACATTGGCAGTCCTTATCTGAAGAAGAAATGAGACCTAAAGATGTAGAATTTGAAAAAGCTAAAGAAGCAGAAAGATTAAATAATCATCCAGAAAAAGATACTATTGCTAAAATTAAGGCATTACTAGCAAAAGAAAAAGCAGCTAATGAAGAAGATGGAGATTATAATCCTGACCAAATGCAAAAAGATGATGAAGAAGATCACGGAGTAGGATATGATGACGAAGGTCGTCCACTAGGCGAAGGAGAAGGAGATGATCATCACTATATTAAAGTAACACAATCTGATTATAAGCCTGCAATGGCTATATTAGATGATAATATAGATCCAACTTATGTTAAGATGGATGTAGTAGATAACGATGGAGCAGGTAATGTTATTATTTACTTTATGTTTATACATGAAGACGGTTTTGACGATATGTACGATGACTCAGAGAATCCAGATTCAGAATTTTATCAAGAACCAGACGAAGATCCTAATGCATTTATGTATGATATGGTAATGGATTTAGCTGCAAGAGGAGTAGATGTAGTTGATTCAAGCCATGAACATGATGTAGACGAAACAATGGATATCAACGATCCTGTAATGATTAAAGTAAGACAGGCTAAAATGCATTCCGATAAAATGAAAAAATTAGATGCTTATTCTAAATCCCCTGAAGGTAAATCTGCAGCTAGATCATTTGCTAGTTCAGAAAGAAAAGAAGCAAAAGCAAGAGAGATTGTTCGTAAGTTAAAGATTAAAAGAGCTCAAGTAATGAGCGATATGGAGAACGATCCAGAAATTGAACCAACAGGAGGTCCAGTATCTGATATGTATGGAGATCAATTAAATAAGATTGATAATGCTATAGAAAAAGCAGCATTGGTATATAATAAAGCTACAGACTACGATACAGCTGTCGGTAAGATAAGAGAAGATGAAGAAGAGGATGCTAGAAACGATGCTGACTATGAAGCTGGATGGAATGACGATCCAAGAAAAGATGAAGCAACTGGTGACGGTGAATTAGTTACCTTTGGATATGAATTAGATTTGATTCAACAAGTAGTAGATCATTTACAAAACAACTATAAAGAAGGAGAAGATTTTGAACTTCATATAGGTAGAGGAGATGATTTACCAAACGCAGTAACTTTAAAAAATCCTAATTTACAAAAGGATCATGACTTAAACGATATGTTAAACGCAGCACAAAGTGATGAAGATAGGTATGATGCTTATACCGAAGGAGCAGCACATCCTGAAGGAGGTCCTGATCAAGGAGGAGATTTAGATGTAGGTCATCAAGACGATGAACCTAATATGCTTCAAAAAGATCTTTATGATATTGCTCATTATGCAGCAAAGTTACACCAAAGACTAAAGAAATATGATGCACATGATGGAGAAGTCGATTTCCCTCATTGGTGGCAAAAGAAAGTAACATTAGCAAGAGAATATATATCTTCAGCACAACATTATTTAGAAGCAGAAGAAAACCAACCTGCTATGGATCAATTAGCTTTAGAATCTGTTAGTGAAATTTCTTTAAATAAGATACAAAAATCTTACGACCAGACAATTAGTATAATGAAAGATCTTGCTAAAAAATATAAAGCAGGAGACAAATCAGTAGTTGATCAATTAAAAACTTTAACTATAACAAAGAAAAAGTTAGAAAAGCAATTAGATGATAAAATATCTGGCTCAGGAAGAGATCAAGAATTAACTATTAATGAATCAGCATCTAGAGATTTAGATGATATATTTGGAGCTATAGGATATAGACAAGGCTTTGACGAATTTATAGAAGATAATCCAGGAGCAGTAGAAGTATTAATGGACTGGATCGGAAGCATTCCAGAATTTAGAACTAGAATAGGAGATGAATATTCTAAAGAAGAACAAGAAGACTTAGGCTTCTATTATGGTGATGATGATGAAGATGAATATAACGAATCTACAGTTAAAGAAGGAAGAGGAGATCTAGATAT
>Ga0115102_10405254_pt1 | contig 35119 bp, 1 predicted proteins | sample MBTome_5_FD_89644 | JGI IMG/M metagenome (GOLD analysis project Ga0115102, IMG submission 89644) | Marine eukaryotic communities from Pacific Ocean to study complex ecological interactions - MBTS_5May14_M2_3um Metatranscriptome... | ecosystem: Environmental > Aquatic > Marine > Oceanic | place... | reverse complement strand
TCCACTACATATCCACTGATCTCTGCACCTGCCTGTCCCAGCTCCTGTGCCCAGGACACTTCAAGCGCCGAGTTGGAAATAACCTTTAGGGCGGCACTGGATAGCTGAGCGGGCTGCCCGAGGGTCTTCTCGCTGGCCACTGCAGACTCTAGAGAGTAGCCTCTGTCGTTGTGAGCAATAACTCGAACGAAGTAGTCAGTGTTAGACATGAGGTTGTCGAGTGTCAAAGTGAAAGGGCTGGTTCCCTTCACCACCTCGAAGACCTCTACACTGGCGGAGTGAACTGGCTCAAGGTGCTGGTATATTACGGAGAAGGGTGGGCAGTTGCTCGCACCAGGGGCAACTTGCCTGTTCATGCGTCTGAACGTCACTGTCCACTCGAAGAACTTGTTGTCACCGGTTCCACTGACCCAATCGCGGTCCACGTTTACTGTATAGATCGTAGGAAGAGCCTCTAACTTCTGTCGGAAGGAAACAGCAGATTCTTGGGTGTCGATCACCTCCGATGTGTATCCATCGATCTGCAGCATGAAGGACCCAGAAATGGGCGAAAGAGCCTTCGTAGCGATGGTTTGCACCTCATATGTGAAGCTACCCGGTACAATATCAGCAGATCCTTTCACTACCTCTTCAACTGCCATCCTCGCATCATCACCAAGCAACAATGTAGGATCGACTTGGATTAGTCCAGCGTCACCACGCACACCCTTGAAGGTTACAATCCACTGGTGTCCGCGGTTGAGGGGGACCCTCTTGACCACGACAGGAGTATCCGCCACATTACGGGTCTGGACCAGCACGTTGAGAACAATCTCCATGTCGTAAGCACTGATATCGAACGGTAAATTGGCAGATGTCTTACCCCCAAATGTGACAGTGAAGGTTCCACCTCTGGTCTTGACATTGTCGCCACTACGGAAGTAGGTAGAGATATGCTGCACTTCCGATACAGCCTCTATGGCGAGCTTGTTGTAGTATTGACTACTGGGGTTGAACGACACAGAATTGTCGTACTCAATCGAGTATTGAGTGACTTCCAGTCCACCATCCATGGCAGGTGCGAAGTACTCAAGAGATAGACTGCTGTTGGTACGGTACTGGCCGAGCACCACACTCTGTGGCTCACTGGGTAGACTACCGGTCTTGTCAGTCATCACGGTTACTTCCTGGGAGGGCTTGGAGATACCCGCCTTGTTGAATGCAGACATGCGCATCTTGTAGCCGGTAGCCTCGCTGAGAGCGGTGTACCTAGATGAGAATCTCGATGAGATCACAGAAGGATTAATGGTGTCGTGGGCAATAGCGATATCAGGATACGATGCATTGACCCACTGCGTGGTGAACTCGGGAATGGTCTCAATTCCGTATGCTCCCCAGAGAGTGATGGTGTAAGTGTATCCGTAGGAATAGATGGCAGATGCTCCATCACCCACTCGAGTCACCTTGCATCGATCGACACCAGATATGGCTTCAATAGCAGACTCCCAGACGGAGGTAGAAGCTCCATAGGGTAGTGTGACGTTGCTGCTGGTGGCGTTAGTGGTGTATACACCGAAGGTGAGTGTGAACTCTTCGTCGCCCATCATCGCAGTGGTTGAGACAGCTGCAGAGCTGGGTCTGAAGGTCACCGTCTGTACGTTGGCTGGGGTACCTAACTCAAAGTGGTAAGCCGCAACTCCATTGGAACGCTGCATAGCCACCTGGACATTAGTACCACGCCAGTCAGAACCCACCTGGACGCGCATGGAGTCGATGGGGTCAGTGACGGTCTTCATCAAGAAGGCGCGTTCGTAGCCATGTCCCCACTCGAAGGCAGTGATCGACTCGAATCCAGTCCAAAGGCCCTCTCCACTGACGACGATCTCAGGGGATGTACCCACGACATTGAGCTCGTACTCACCGATCCAGATGCGATCACCAGATGCTATGCTGGTCCAGTCAACAGTGGTGTGAACAGTGACATTGTGCTCGAAGAGGTAGACAGCAGGAGATGCATCCAGAACGGTGGAACCTTCGTAGTTCCGTCCGAGAGACACACAGCATGTCATGTTATCAGCTGAGCAAGATGAAGTACTAACCACATCGTAAAGCTTTCCTTGAATGTAGTAGTCAGAAGCAGTGATGTCATCACAATGATCTGCAAGGGTTACGTTAGGGTTTCCAGCTACTGCCATTTGGATCTTGGCATGAGAAACAATCGAGGCGACTCCGGGTAGAGCGCTCTTCGAGACCTTGAGTTGTCCGATTTTCGCCACAATGTCGGTAGAGGTGCTGTTGATGACTGAAGATATTTCAATCGTCGACACTGCACTCTCATTCGCCTTGTTGGCTCCAGTGCACAGGGCATTGAAGTTCAATGCTAGATCAAGACTGCTGTCAACTGCGGAGTTGTGAGTGCAGTCTGTGATGATAATCTTCGTGATGTATGAAGCCACGTTCGCGCTCTCAATGACAACGAAGTCGCCTATAGCCATCATAGCAGAAACGTTCAATGCAATGGTGAACTCCTTCACAGTGATGTCGAGTGCTGCGCTGATAGTACCCTCATAAGCCACTGAATTGTAACTCTCATGCTCACGAAGACCGAGGGGGGCGACTTTAGCGACGTTGGTCATGTTCTGCAAGGCGTTCTGTACCTTCGTGGTGGTTGCATCGTAGGCCAGAGGTACTGTCTTACTAGGACCAACTGCGATCTGAAAGTGACCGGAGATATCATCTTGGTTGGCGGTTGTTGTCATGTTGAACATCTCGTAAACCTCGGCTGCGGGATCAACCCCGGTGATGTACTTGTCATCAACAAAAAGTGTCTCCACATCACCGAAGGCAACAGGGAAGGATAACACCCACGCATATCCGGATAGAGGAAGATCACTGTGCGAGTAGCGTACCACCTCCACTCCACTCACAACACCCATCGTATTAACAGCCTTGGCCACCTCGTCCGCCGTAGCATCCCAATTGATCGCCTTCGATTTAGCGCCCATTAGGTAGACACTGAAGTACCCGCCGAGTTCACCATTGATGCCTTCGACAACAATGACCTGCACATCCTTCACTCCCTCCACGCAACCAATTTGGTCATTGACTGTCATAGTGGTTACAGTCGGGAGGCCTTCCTCAACAGTTGTGGTAGAATCACCACAGTAGTCTGTATAGACCGACCCGTCCCATTGAACGGAACCATCATCGACGGCGTCAACACGCATGTATGGCCAGGGTAAGTCTCTGTAGACGCCTTCGAAGAACACGTGTAGGTCACGGTGATACTTGTGCGAAGGGAAGTCTCTGTGCTCGCTGTCGGCAAGCTTTCTTGCAGCCACTCCGAAATCACTCCAGTCAAAAGTCTCCCTCAAGTGCTCCTCAACGTACACCTGCTTCACGTCAGAAAGACTCTCAAGGGCAGCCTTTAGATCACCAACGGACACATCGAATGGCATGCAACTTGAGCTCTCCTCTCCTAGGATTACACGGAAAGACCCTTCGGAGTAGCCGATATTGGGGAACATGCTTTCAATGGATAGTACCTGGTGTTCAGAGTAGTTACCACTTCCGATCTTCGCACAGTCCGTGTAGATCCACGAGGTGCCGTAGTCTGCAGGAATGGACCCCTCTACAAGAGCCAGAACCTGTGATTGGAAATCGTGAGCACCCTCAGAAGAGGTTAGCTCGCTCACGTCGATGGACACGGTTCCAGTGGCCAAAGTGCCAATCTCCTCCATGATGATAATGTCGTATTGGTAGCCATCTCCGTATGAGGCCTCATCGAGTTTCGATGAAGTAACAGCGACAGAAACAACGGAAGGCAGCGCCTCGATAGCAGCCTCAACCTCCCCTGCAGAAGCAGCCCAAGGAAGCTTCTCTGTGTCAGTGTTGTGGTAGGTCAACCGCCAGTATCCAGTACTGTCCGATGTAAGATCCGTGTTAAACACGCGGAAGGTGATGGAGGATTCCTTGTTGAAACCTCCAACAGTATCGGTGGTGTATTCGATAAGGTATTTCTCGACAGGAGCGCCACCGTTGCTGGCAGGAGGAGCGAACTCCATGGTGACTTTGCTCGAGGAGGCTGCAGATAGGGAGGTGATGGACGGAGCACTGGGAGCGTCAATGAGATCAAAGCTCAATGGCGACACACCCTCACCCAAGTCCTGCACCGTCGTGGTCGATGCTCCTTGCCCAACGACGTTATTGGCAAGGACCTGCACAGTGTATTGCTCTCCGTTCATAAGACCGTCGAAGTACTCCACGGTGTGGATCTTGGAGCCAGATGTGACTTCCTCGATGGCGAAGTAAAAGTTTGTTCCACTTGCGGGAAGACCCCAGGGCACAGCCAGGTTGGAAGTGATCAAAGGCAGATCTCCCTCAACTGACACGAAAGTGATTACATACTCGTAACCCATAAACGAACCCTTGTTCATTCCGTACGGGGTCTCGACAGTGTTGCGAACAACATCGACAACTCCAACGGTGGGGAGGCTCTCGAACTTCACCTTGAAATCGGCAGCAGACTCGTCAACACGGAAGTATACAACAACTCCGGTGTTGTTGAAGTCAAGGTTGTATCCTCCGAAGAGTAGACCATCGGTAGCAGTGACTCGAACCTTCTGAACCTCGTTAACTTGCTCAGAGATTGTCTTGGAAGCTACCAAGTTGGTCAGAGAGGGAGTCACACCCGCACTCAGTAGCGAGATCGAGATATCACCAGAAAGGGTTGTCACAGCGCCAGGGAAAGTGACTACAACAGCATTAGCTCCAGCAATCAAGAGGGGACCGGTGTTCGTGCAGTCGATAGTTCCAGGTCCAGAAGGAATAGTATCGTACACCACGACGTACGCGTGTTGTGTGCAGTCATAGTAGCTTACGTAAGGACTGTCGAGTCTGCGGTAGGCTCGTCTCCCACCCACGAAAGAGTCGGAGACGTATGTGCCACTAGAATCACCAGATCCGGCAATATTCATACTGGATGTGACGTATGAGTGCACGCTGAACGATGAAGGATCCACCATAGTGGCGTCAAAACTGACGTACCACTTGTAACCCCTGTTATTACTAGGCCCTACTCTGGAGGTGAACACAGAGCTGATCTGAGGGTGGGCGGCGAGAAGCACCGCTAACTCGTCCTCACTGCTGTCATATCGCACGATAACATTCTTCTGCCGGTAAAGAAGCACCTTCGTGTCCTCCACGAGAGTTACTGAAGTGGTAAAAGTGATTTGACTGTTTCCGATGGCCGAAACCTCCAACTGTTGAGTCATCGCATTGTTGGTGGTAAACTCTGTACCCTGAGTTAACTGTACAAGGTCTCCGACAGCAAATTCATAAGTCATATCAACCGTTGTAACCAAACTAGTAGTGGCTCCAGCCTGGTAATCGGCAGTCCCTACAAGAGTCTCGGAGATGTACATCAAGGCATTAGTTGCCCCGACCGAGTGGAAAGGGTAAAACGTGACAGTTAGTCCATCCGCGGAGACCGACTCGACGGTCAACTCCTCCGCACCCACACGCACAACAGCACCTGGCGCCAGCATGGCGTTTACATCATCGCTTACCGACATTGTGCGCTCACCAGCAACAATAGTCGCAGCAACTGGCGCAGTGAAATCCATCTTTCCGACAAGCTTGGCGACGTCTCCCTTGAATCCGTATCTGACATCGTAGTAACCAGAGATTGACTTCTGATTTACATTCAGGGAAGTCACTATCTCGAACTCATTGAAGTTGTTCCTTACTTGTCCAACAACTGTGGTGTTGACTACAACAGACACGGTATCGTCATTGACACAAGTGTTGTTACCGTCATTCAAAACATACAACTCAGGAGCATCTCCGTAAGAAGAATCGAAGGTAACCTCAAACAACTTCAGTCCCTCTGACGACTCAACGATAGTGACATCAACAACGTCGACACTGGGCAACTCCTCAATCTTGTACTCCAATTCCCAAGCAGAGGGTGCGGCAGAGATGCATCTGGTACTGGCGGTGGCGTCTTTTAGTGCGAAGAACCCCTCGAAAGCACCCTCAGAGTCAGTGATGAGGACGTTCATCACCTTCTTGACGGGTGATGCCACAGTCAGGGTGTATGAGTCTACAGGAGCTCCGTTGGCGCCGTACGCTCTCTTGGGTAGAGTGCGCCAGTCAACAGCGAATGCAGTTTCGTTGACAAGGTTAACGAAGGCAGAGCCAACGGTGGGAGGAACAGTCCTGGCCACAACCGAGACAGGTTCGGCAGGGTATCCTTGGTATGAGTAGGCAGAGCACAGCACCGTGCCCGCCGCGGAGCCCTTCTGTTTATCGCAAACCCTTACACGAGTGTAGTACGCTTGCCCTGGGATAACATGATCGATGACGAATGATCTAGCTGTAGCGTTCTCAACAACAAAGCCGCCAAGAGGAGTACCGGGCAAGCAAGATGCGGACGAGGAACAATGCGATAGGAAGCTAGCAACCGTGTCATATTCGATGTGAACCTCGGTCTGAGTGTCGTTCAGCACACTCATCTCGTAGTCCCAGGTCACCAGCAACTCCGTCTCAGAGTACGATATCACTGCTACACTCACAGGGGGAAGTGGCTGGCCATCGTACAGAACGGCCATAGGAGCTACCTCGAAGTCGGAGTCTCCGATGACGTTAGTAGCTGTCACTCTGATGTAGACTTCATCGAAGTTGATGTCACTGCTACCATCGATGAAGATGGAGTAGTCGGATACGCCCTTGACGAAAGAGTCACGCCCCTTCGTCATCTCGATGGATCGCCCGTTGTCAAGCTGGATGCCAGGCACATCACCTGTCATAGTCTCAAATGTCACAGTGTACGCAGTAGCAGCGCTACCAACACCACCAGCACAGCTGGCATCGTAAAAGCTTGTTTCGTTACCAGCCACTGTAACGTGACCGACACCAGCGAAGCCCTCAAGCATCATCTTGATCTCATCAGCGAGGATCGTCTCGTTAGAGCTTAGCTGAGCCGATTGTCCGAGGAAGGTTACATTGGTGACAGGGCCGTCACAGATGATGAGGTGTTGCCTCTCCTGGTAGCTGTGTACGTACACCACCGACACACCATTCACCTCACAGACATCAGTAGAAATGTCGCAAGCCTGCAGGAAGTCGCCTGAGGCACTGAGACGATGACCGTAGTAGGGAGAGTATGAGTCCTTGTACTCCTCAACCTGCAGACCGTTGTCCACTGTATCGATGAGAGTGATGTACCAGGTGTATCCAATATCATCACCACAGTTATTGACGCCGACCTCACCGCTGCAGAAGAGCGTTCGCTCAACCGATACTTCATTCACAGTGGTCAGACTCTCCAACTCCATCTTCATCTCTGCGGCAGTAATGTTGAAATCAAGCTCGCTGGTGTTCTGATCGAGGTATGTCAAAACGAAGGTACCGAAAGGCATGTAGCCGGCCTTGGCAACCACCGTCACCAACTGCACGTCGGCTACTCTGGAGGTATCACTGCTGAGCTTGATGATCTCTAGAATTGGATCACCACCTGATCCAGAGTTGAAATCAGGAGTAGAGTCGACCTGAATTTTATACTTCGAGATCTGTTTTCCACCGTCATTGAGAGGGGTGTTGAACTGGATGTTCAACCGCTCTTGGTCATACACAGAAGTACGTAAGTTCGTCACGGCTGATGGCTTCTGGAAGGAAGGCTGCTTGCTTGTAGGTGCCGAAGCGATGGCAACTCCTGTTCCATACGCGTTGTTAGCTGCAAGTTGGAAGAAGTAGTTGGTTCCCTCGGTGAGATCAGTCAAAGTGTACTCGTTGAGTGCGTACGCGGATGCACGTCCGTCGATAAACGCCGATACTCTCACATCGTTGACGAGAACCTTCGGAATAAGCTGCTTGGTCTCTGATGAAAATCCATCAAAGGTAACCTTCCACTTGTTACCGTTGTTCAGTACAGTCTTCTCCACCTCACATCTTGACACGAGGTTCAGTGCTTGTAGAGCATCCTTCATCTCGTCTTCAGTGCAGTCCACAGACAGATAGTCGGTCTTTTCGGCAGCGTAGATTGGCACCACAGCTTCGCGAATGGTATCCACAGTGATGACAATTCCACCAGATGAGGCATCGGCATCACATCCATTGGCCTCTAGATCCAACGCGATGATCTCGGGGAGATCACCTCTAACCAAGTCACCGGTGTATCTGAGGATGTACTCAACCTTGTCTGGGTAGTCATTCCTCAACACCACCACATCGTCGATGCTGATGAGCATCTCCAACTCCTGCTGGAGCTCGGTAGCAGTGGCTGCTAGGTTGAGACATCCGTAGTCGCCACCAGCGGTAGTGATGAAGGTATTGATGTCGCGGAACTTCAGACGGTAACCTGCAGTCAGTTCCGTGTCTAAGGTACCGTCAGTGGCGGTGATGGTGATTCTCTGGTACTCGTAAGTGGAGTGCACTAAGCCATCGATAGAGAGCGAGGCCTCCAGCATTGGGTCCTCTATTGTTCCAAGGTAGATCGCTGACTCGTTCTTACTACGCACAGTGAATCGCTCTCCAGTGACGGGGTGACCGATCATCACGTGATCCCCGATTTCCAGCCTGTTCATGTTGTTGTCAAGGCATGTATCGCATGATTTAACGTAGACCACTCCACTGCCCATCACAGGCGTGATCAGTCCACCAACATTAGTGTCGAGCTTGTATACAGGCAAGTACTTCAGGACATGACCAGTGAACCCAGTGTCAATGGCCTTGGAGGTGTATGGGTCCTCAACGGAGCACAATGGGAGCTCGTTGTTGGTGAAGTTGCCGTAGGTGTCAAAGAACATACTCTGTTGGTTGATGCACACTCTGAATTCCTGTCCAGCGATTCTGATGAACTCGCCAGGAGTGAAGACGTTCATGAAGCTGACTTCTGTCGTGTTGACATCGTCAGACATGGTGACAAAAGTTGCCATATGCGAAGCATCTACCCTGACATATCCAAAGTTGGAAGGTGCGGCGTACTTAACATAGTTGCCGTAGAACGACTCCAATGCAAGAGAGAACTCGGCGCCCTCGTCATAAGGCATCGTGTGAGCAGCAGTATACACAACTTGGACCTTGTTCGAAGGGGCAATTATCACGGTCTTGGAGTCGGCCGAATCATCGGAATCGACAGTCAATTTGAATGAAGTGACAGCATCACCATTGTCCAAAGCATCCTGAGCGAACGATAGTAAAAGTGAAGACCCAGTATCGGCATGAACGGAGAACACACTGACGGCCTCGGGCGTGGCGGCTGGTACAGCGGTAGTGACATCGGACAATGCACCATCGCCAATGGCGTTGGTTGCCAACACCCTGAAGAACCATGTATCCCCAATAGAGAGATCCGTCAACGTAGCACTCATCTTTGATCCGTCCGCAGGCACAGTGATCGACGTGTAAGCAGCAGGAGCGATTCCATCAGTTACCGCTGATGCAACGATAGAAGGAGAGGGACCGAGCAGCTGCAGAGGGTTGACATACACCAACGGCTGATCTCCAATGTTACTCATGAAAGTCATAATCCATTGGTACCCAGCGCCTTCGGTGGTTCGCTCAGCGTGAATTTGACCGAACTCAGCGGTGTTACTCAAGATAGCGGAGAGCTTCTGTTGAGTGACATCCCACTGGATGGGGTCAGTCTTGGACCGCGCCTTAATAGGGAAGTTCACCAAGTCGTCATCAGATCCATCAATATAAATGATTTCATCCACCCACAACTGCCAGGATACTAGGAATTTGAACGAAGACACTGTATAGACTCTACTGGCCACTTCGACCTGATCACCGGGCTCGAGGAACGACGACAAGTCTGTGGAAGTGTTGAAGTACTGCAGCTTGGTAAATGCACTCACATCACCAGGGAGTGTAACGGAGAATTTGTCGTAAGCGATGGTAAAGGTGCCATCAATGACGTTGGTGAATTCGGAGCTGATGATCTGCACCTCCTTGTCTCCAAAGAAGGAGAACAGAGAGGATGCCTCCTCACTCTGTTTGTAGGCATCGATGCGGTATGATTGCACCCATGCACTGCTCGAAGGTTCCATCCAGTCGATTTGGATGGAAGACTTTCCAACTACGGTGGTCGACACAGACTGGACTGCATCTGGGGCACGCGTCATAGTGACGCTTGACGGCTTGGTGGCCACGAAGCTGCCGCAGTCAGCGAGGGACGAAAGATCCTTGTCACACACTCCTGGAGAATTCTCAGCCTTCACACGGACAAAGTACTTCTCACCAGAGCTCAAGCTCTGAATTTCGTACTCAGCACCAAGAAGGACAAGATCGCCATTGGCAGAAGTACTACTGTCGAAAACGGTTTCTCTGAACCCGTTGTCCTTCACAGTAAAGGCGGTCAGTGTAGCCTCTGTCTCACCCACAGTGAAGGAGTAGGTGATACTGTCATCAGGGGTGACAATAGCGATTCGAGCACCAGTCTGCAACTGTCGGACAATGTCTGCTGTTCCAACGTAGGTCACGTCAACGACGTCGACAACGGAGTAGTCAAAGTCGATGTTCGACACGCAAGAAGAGCACAGGACAGTGTACGCTGGTACACTCTCCTGTCCGAGAGCAGTCTCGGAAGCACCTGAGTCGAAGGTAGACACAGTGTCCCACTGGATGATGAAGTTCGTTGCGATAGCACCGCCGTCAAAGGAAGGGGGGCCTACCTTTACCAAAAGAGTGTTCTCAGTAGTAGGGTAAATTCTAGGTTGATCCCATACTCCCTCGAGTTGCGTAGGAACAGAGGGCTGTGTGACGGGCACAACGAGGGAGTTCGGCTGAGACAGTCTGCGAACACCGTATCCGAGGTCGTTGGCGGCGGACATGCGGATGTAATAGTCTTGTCCAGGCAACAAGTTCGTGATGGTGTACGCATTCTCCACAGAATCAGCAACAACAACGTCCTTCCAGCCGTAAGTGGCAGCAGCAGCGAGGGAGCCAGTCTGAACTTTGGTGATGACAGCCGTTTGTGCAACACCATCGCAGATGATGTGCGATGAATCAACGGTGAAAGCGGGCACGTCGAAGGCCTCGTTGAAGGTCACAGTCCAAGTAACGTTGCTGAGACCCACGTATTTTGTGACCTCAACCTCCGCCACATTCGGCATGTTCTCGATGATTTGCTTCACGTCTTGTGCAGAAGCGTCGACTGGGATGTCGGCAGTGATGTACTCGCCGGTGACAAAGAATTGACCACTGCAGTAGTGATCAGCAGAGTCGCAAGGAACTTCATCATTGGTGGTGGTGAGTTTCAAAGAAACACGGTTGAAGCCCGTCATGTTCTTACAGGGGATTTCAATGTTCATTATCGTTGGAACAATATCAGAGAAGGGCAGCTTACTCCACTCGACCACATAGCCAGTTACTGGGTCGCCACCAATACCGACCTGGTCGATTCCTCCAATTGAAGGAGCCTCCCAGGTGACGCGTAGAGAGGTGGCGTAGGACAGTAAATTCTGTGCGTCCTCGTACTTCGCCAAGTAATTGGTTACGGCATCGGGCTGCTGATGAGGCTTAAAGGAGAACTGCAGGGAGTTCTCGCCGTATCCACCAGTGTTGTGTGCGATCACACGAATGTAGTACAAAGTGCCCATTTCAAGATTCGTGATGTTGTATGTAGTGTACTCGCCAACAGTGGCCAAAGGCACAACTTCCATTTCTCTCACTGCAAAATCACTGGTCAGGCTCCACTCTACTCTGAACCTATCAACATCCTCGTAGTTGGTCAAAGGAAGCTTAAAGTATATTAACGCAGAATTTCTGGTGAAGGAGTAGTAGGTGTCCACTTGGGGGTACAGGGGCACATTCAGAGGCGGCGCCCCAGGGAGTCCACGGGTCAAGATGTTCCACGACTCCAACTCGGTACATTCGTCCAGGCCGAATTCGCAGGTGGGTGTCGCTCGCTGGAAGCCGCTCTGGTAGTCGATCTTCTCGTTAACGTAGTTGACGAAGTTCTCGTTGACATACTGGAACCAGCGTGGGCCGGAAGATCCCTGGTCGTTATGTGCCTGAATACGGAAGATATACTTCACATTGCGCACGACCGGGATGTGCTCCTCAAACGAGGTGGCAGTGTTGGAGAACGGAATGTCGATCTCACGTGCAATCGTGTAATCAACACCACTGTTGTTACTGAGTTCAATGGTATACTTGATGATCTTACTGCCGTAAGTCTCTCCCTCGTGCCAAGTGATTTTGAGCGAGTCCCCCATGGAGTCAGGCTCAGCCCATAAGGCAAGGTTGACGGGAAGACCGGGCGGGGAGCGAGGAACAATAGCCCCCACACTGTTTCCATCCGGAGACACAGGAAAGGAGTCGACAGGTCCCTGCCCCTGAGCATTGATCGCAGATAACCGAAGGAACACAGGGATACCTTGCACCAAGTCATTAACAACCATAGCCTTCGTGACAGATGTTTTATAGATGTACGTTCTGGCCGAGTTCGCCATGAAGAAGTCTAGGCCGAGACTAGCACCTAGTGGTGTGTCCGATGTAAGAACGATGAGGTCCTCCACTTCCTTCATGAAATACTCACCAACGAAGAATACCCGCCAGATAGTACCGCTGGTAGTGATCTCCTTTGTTGCTTCGAACAGATGCTGGTAGTTGTCATAGAGGCCGGAGAACTGGTTGTTCAGGTGATCCTCTACTTGAGCAGAGCCTGCGTTATAAGATAGCTCGCCAGTTGGGACTGGGGCGTACATAGCATCCACGACATCTGTGTACCCACCGTATGCGGTCTTCAGAGTGATGATTTGGTCAGCATCCACACTATCGATCTCGTACACAGTTCCAGCAATACGAAGATACCCTGTGCTTAGCATCGTGAGGTTAAAATTAGTGGCGTCTACACTCTGCACGATGTTACTGCCCGCTCTAACACTGACGAGCAGGTGCCTACTTTGAGCACCAACGTATAGCAGCTTGAAAGAACCGCCGGTAAGAGGAAATGAACTGCCAGTCTCTATCGCAACGTTCTGCACTTCCCATCCGATGGTAGTCGTGCAGTTAGTCACACAATCAGTCACGGCGTTGTCTCCAGAAATCATGTAGTGATCGTAAGAAGTGAACTCCTTGAATCCGGCCTCAGTGGCCCAGTCGATTCTGTAGAAAGTTGCGATATCCGGGGTGTTGGGGGCTACAGACGTTGACACAAAACCGTTGATATCAGCAGCTGGCTGGGACCAGGACAGATCTAGGCGGTTGGCCACTTGCTGCTCGTTGAGCTGGGCGTAGAGTTCCAGTGGCTGGAAGAGCACTTGGTGAACGGGAGTCGCCGAGCAGTGCACAGGCATGGTGTCGCAGTCACCCTCGTCTACAACGACATCGCAGGTGGTAACATCGTATGCACTGCAGGATACGGGAGTAGCGTGGGCGGCAGGGCCGTAGCACAACCCATTAAAAGCGGACACGCGGACGTATACCTTGTTATCTGTCAACAAGCCAGTGATCTGGTAGGAAAACTCTTGCTTCACGTTGAGGTTGGCCGCATCAGCAGCGCTCACCACCTCACTGTACTGGTAGCCAACGGAGTTCTCGAAGTGCTCCGTGTAGCTCCACTCCACAAGGAACTTCGAAATTGCCATACCTCCATTCGAGATGGGAGCAGTCCAGGCAATTCCTAGCTCGGAGTTGGATACCACGTAAGACTTGATGTTCTCCAGAGCGGTAGGGCACTTCACATGCGGCGTAACGTAGTTGACTGATGCCGCGGAACCATTCCTCATGTCAACGACCACGGTGCTGGACACGTTAGAGGTGAGGGTTCCCATCTCCACTCCAAATCCAGCGCTCAACAAGTTCACCTGGTACCAAACGGAGTAAACATCAGTACTAACACTGTCAAAGTTGTTGCCAGTAGACTGGTCGTATCTGATGACGTTCGCGGAAGAGACACCCTTGAGTTCATTTACGGCACTTGCAACGGATGAAGCAGAAGCGTAGGGAGCTAGTCCATTGGTCTCAAATGTGTTGAATGAGTCGTCGAAGGTCAACGAGAACACCTCATCGGAAGAGAACTTCAGCAAGAAGCTAGGCTGCCAGTCGACTAATTGCTTGGCGAGGGTATAGGAACTGTATCCAGCACTTGTGTATGCCGCCACTCGGAAGAAGTAGGAGGAACCGGGTTTTAGGTTGCTAACAACGAGGAAGTTGTTTCCGTCCTTCACCACACCAGAATTGGAGTTCTTTCCAAAGTTCATTGTGGCATCCCACTGGACGGTATAGCCACTAATGACAGAGCCACCCGTTTTGGCGGGCGGCATCCATGAGATTTGAACCTCGGTGTCCGACAATGCAGTCATGTATACGTCCGACGGGGAGGCCGGCACAGTGACCTTGGGTAGACCAGAGATCAAAGACAAACTGAAGTCACCCCAGAAGTAACCGTTGTAGGCTTTGACGCGGGCAGCATACAGTGACTTTGCCTTGACACCAGGGATCTCCAAGTTTGTTGATAGACTTTCAGTGATGATGCGCTCCGCTGCGACAAGAGGAGAGGAGCCAGTAATGGTTCCACCAGTAGCCACTGTGTTCTTACCGCCACCCACTGTTACCAACATAGAGTAAGAGTGGGCGTTATGGAAGGTCACAGTCCAGGTCCTACCGTAGTGCTCGAGTTTGCTGCTTGTCTCCAATGTGTGCTCCGATAGCTCGACATCTACATCGTCGATGGTCATCATACTCTCAAGGTAATACTTCACATCCTCAGCGGACGAGTATACGCTGATAGGCATCGAGATCTCACCGGCATTGTGAACATAGAAGTGACCGTTGATATCAGTGCTTGAAGTGTTCACAGTCAAAGACTGCACACTCTTCGACTTGACCACGGGGACAATGCCCATTGCTCTGGTGAGGATACCAACAGACCCACTCGAGAAGGAAGGCGCTAGACCGTTGGAAACCTTCTTGACGTCAACGGAGACGGTCGAGTCGGCGGGGAAGTTGTTGCAGCTCACAGTGAAAAGATCGAGGGTACCGATGTTGTCGATGAAGGTAATGCTCCAGGTGATCGCATACGAGCTGGTACCGAGCTGCGCAACTTCTTGGGCAACTTCGACGTTTCCGACCAGCGACAGGGACTCTACGGCGGACTCCACACGACTACCACTGGCATCATAAGGGATGGGCTTGGTAGCCTCACCTCCATATGATAGGCAGAAAGAGCCTCTGACATCAGCAGTGGTGGACGTGATCGATACTTCTTGCACATCTTTTCCGGACATGCTGTAGTCATACTCCACAAGGTATTGCTCGAGAGGGATGTATCCAGAAGCAGTGGATAGCTTCCAGTTCAGCTTCAAGGTGGTATCATCGATGGGGCTCATGATAATATCGCGGACCTTCTCAGGAGTCTTTAAGGCAGGGACAATAGCTGGGTAGGAGCCGATGTGCTGGCCATACTTGTATCCCACCTCGTTCCAAGCAGATGCCTTCACGTGGTAGAAGAGGCCTGGCACCAGATCCTCGATCATGTACACAATCTCCTTATCGGTTGCGTTGACATCGACAATAGCAGTGTTCTTGTACTTACTCTCCATTACGGGCTCGGTTCCAGTCACGATCTCACTTGAATACACAATGATGGTAGAACCTCCATCATCGCTTCGCAAATTTTGCGTGTATGCACCTAATTGCTCCACGTTGCCTAGAGTCTCAACGAAGATGAACTGTAGAACAAACTTATCACCGGCATCACGGACGTTTCGTCGGTAAACCATAATGTCTCCCACGTCGGTAAGAGTCTCGAGCGCATACTCGATCTCGGAAGCAGTAGCGTTTACAGGGAGGGGCGCAGTCATCTGGCCATTGTAAGTGATGGCGAAGGTTCCGATAATCACACCACTTGCAGTTTCAATGGTGATAGATTGTTGCTCAAAACCAGTCATGGCATGCACCCAAGTGCCGACAGAAATCGAAGCGGATGTACCGCTGAAAGTGGAGGAAGTTGCGTTGGCTAGAATGTCACTCGTGAAATCCTCCGCGTAAACACCTTCAAGATTCGATACCATCAGAGAAGGAAGCTCGAAGAACTTCGCCCCACCAACCCACCAATCCGAGTTGGGGAAGCTCACGAACCACTTTAAGCCGTACTCCTCGTTGTTCTCCATGCGTGTCACTGTCACATCGCCAGCCGATGGGGTGGCTCTTAGTGCTGTCTGGACCTCCTCCGCAGTGGCGGTAGCACTGATTTGCTGAGTGATGAATCCGTCGAAAGACAGGTAGAAGTAACCGGCAATGCCATACTCAGCGGCACTACTTGTGATGACTTGCACAGTGTCTTTGTTGTACAACAAAGACTTTGTGGGATCGGCGAGGTAGTTCAGATCGTATGCCTCCACCGAGGTAACATCCCACTCCACCTTGTAGTGAGTGATAGTAGCTCCTCCGTCATCGACAGGGGCCTTGATCGTCACAGCGATGGCGTTGTCCACCGCGGGAGCGATCAAGACCTTCTCTGGTCGACCGGGCTGTGTCTTGGGAATACCAAACACAGTGTCCGGGACGGCAGCAACCTCGGAGTAGCCATATGCGTTATACGCGAATATGCGGATGTAGTAGGGTGTTCCTTTCTCCAATCCAGAAATAATATAAGAGCAGTGCACGTCCTCACAAGTGTTCTTAGAGCTGGCTAACTTATGGTGGTTGCCCAAAGCCTCTCCATCGTTACTATCGAAATTAGCGGAAGTGTCCCACTCGATCTTGTACTTCGTGACATTGTCTCCTCCGTCAGAGACAGCAGATCTCCAGAGGAGCTTCAATGTTGCCGCAGATTCGGCGGTGACGTACACTTGAGTGGGCTCGGAGGGTTTCTGCCTGGGAGGTGCCAGAAGCTCGGGGCTCGATATCTGTGGTACGCTCCATCCATTCTCGTTCACACAACTGACCTTTACGTAGTACTCCTCTCCGGGGGACAAGTCAGTAATAACATACGAGTACGAGCTCACACCTGCTGCCATGGCAATGGTGGTTGTGCCGTATCCGTGGGGGATAATGGCGGCATAGGTGTTCACCACAGTTCCATTGATGGGAACTCCGCTACCACTCACGAAGGACACTCCCGTTGTATCGACAGTGAGCTTGCGGTTGAAGACGAAGGGGAAGTTGTGTGGGTAGGTGATGGTCCAGGCATATCCATTGGAGGCGTTAGCGGCAGAACGGAAAACAGTCACGGACTTGACATCAAACAACGCCTCAAGGGCAGTTCTTAAGTCATCCTCCTCAATATCAACAGGAAGGTAGTCGGTGAAATCGCTGTTGAACTCTAGGCGGAAAGAACCCTTGAGGGCGGAATCGCCACCCACTTCGAGCACATCAATCTCGGAGGAGTAAGGAGTATCGAACCATTCAATGAGACACTCGCTAATGTTGGAGCCACTGATAAGAGGCGGTTCGTTCTCTGTCACGGTAAATGCCACTTTGATCGACGAGCAAGCATCCAACACAGTTACTGAGTCGGAGGCAGGTACGGTAGACAGCATGACTGAACCATATTCCACCGAAGGAGGCTTTGCGAACGGCTCGATAGCCATGGTCGAGAATTGAACATAGCTGGCCTGTTTCCATGCTCCAACTCCCATCGAGTTCACCGCAGCGATACGCACGAAGTACGGCTCACCCGCAGTGAGGTCAGTGAGGTTATAGATGTGCACGGTGCGGCTACCAGTGGGCAGTCGCTTGGGGTCGATGGTGGCTGATGAACCAAGAGTGACGTTACTGTGGGATTCGAAATCGGCGTCCATCGAGTACTGCAGGACGAAGTCCGTCACGATAGAAGCTCTGTCATCACTGTAAGGAACGAAATCCCAGTAAATGATGATGGAGTTGGGAGATCCAGCAGCAAGCACCATCTCTGCGTATGAGGGCGACAGAGGCACCGCCATTGGCTTGAGGACCAGACGCTCGGAGGACAGACTGTGCCAACCCTCGTGGTTGATACTGTACACTGACACCACGAATCCGCCACTGTTATGGGAGTCCTGGTCGAGGCCTTCGATGATATACGAGTAGAATCCAGTGGATCCGATGGTTGTGTCAACAGCAGCGTAGCCACCATCGCCAGACATCATCACTGTCACATTGGTTGAATTGCTGCTAGTACTATCAGTCGCACCTCTGCAGTTGAAGTTAGGATCGGTGGAAGTGGTCTGTCCGTTGGTGCAAACAAGCATACGGTTAGTGTTCAGGGCATCGGCGACTTCAAGCTTGGTAGAATCTACGGCGAGCACGCCTACAGTCTTTCTGTTCATCAAGTACGTCACATGCAAGGTGTAAGCATCGCCATCGATCTCAGAGGTCACAGTCACATCATCAACAGCAGGAAGGAACTCTAAGATTGTCTCGAAAGTAGAGGCGTTGGTGTCGTAAGGAATATCAAAAGGATAAGTGTAACCCTCGAAGGATACAGAGTACGTTCCTCCGATCACATTTCTTGAGATTCTGATAGACTGCTCCTCCAGAGGGGTATTCGAGATAGACCCGTCGTACCACTGCACAACGTAGCCGACGATATCTGATCCACCATCATCAGAAGGAGCTGTCCATGTAGTTAGGATCTGGTCCCACTTCTCGATGACAATTTCCATGTCATCAATAGTGGTAGGTTTGCGGCCAGTCGTGGTGATTTCAAAAGGCGATCCTTGGATCTCCTCGATATCGGAATAAAGTCGGTACGACGGGATGACCTCGTAGGGTTGACTGGGGGATGTCCAGCCTACAATGATAGTAGCGGGTCCTTCGTTTTCACGGTACTCGACCTTAATGCTTACCAACTGGTTGGCAACAAGGGGTGCAGCAGTGGGTGCAGTGACAGTCTTGGGGCCAGCACCCTCCTCTTGGTCGTTGTCGAACTCATCGAACAGAAGAACATCATCGATGAACACTCGGCAGCCGTCATCGAAAGTTACGACAAGGTCGTAACTTTCAGAGAAAGCAGGGTTAACAAAGCCCACCCATCGGACAGACACATAGTCTCTGGCAGAAGGCATCAATGGCTCGTCAGCAGACCATTCGAAGTCAATGACACTGTCAGTCCTTGCCTGCGAAACGGGACCAAGCAACCAACGGTTGGGGTAGTACTTTCCGACAAGTCCTCCTCTGACAGCCTTACCGACAGTCAGACTGTATATACCTAGTCTCGGGATGGCGTACTCGACATCGTAGAGTCCATCTCCAGAGTACGTAACGACAGCTCTCGAACTCTCCTTACCGTTGAGAACGGCGTAGAACATCTCCCCTATCCGGCCACTTTCAGACTTTGCGATTTCTCCAGCGGTGGTACCGCTCATCGCGCAGTGGTCAGTGGTCACCTCAACCATCGCTCCGTCTCCCCTCAGGAGATGACCCTCGGCATACAAGGTGGGGACATCCATGTCGAAGGACAGGAACTTGACCGTCCATTCGTAGGAGCGACCGGCATTAGGGCCAGTCCTGCTGACATCCACGTTAAACACGCCATCAAGAGCCTCCAAGGCGGCCTCCATTTCTGAAGGGGTAACATCGTAGGGTAGGTCGTAGGTCTCAAGATCGTTCCCGATGTGCAGACTGAAAGTACCGTTCAGCTCGGTATCGACAGAGGTCTTGATTACTTGAGTTGTGTACAAGTCACACGAAGTGACAACACCAGTGGAAGGTTGCGAATTGACATCCAACAAACTGCTGGTCTCGATTGTCAAGGCATCGATATCGCCCAGTGCCGAATCGAACTCAACCTTGTACTGGTAGGCGTACCTTCCGTGATGGTAGTACAGGGCGACTCCGCTGTCCTCAGTATCATCCAAGTACTGGCTACTCAAGACGATGAAGTTATCGATAGAGTTGACCAGAGAGACGGTGAACAGAGGTCCTGTAGGGGACTTGAGCCTAATCCAATCCCCGGCTCTAAACACGGTAGCAGGATCGGCGCTGCCATCCATGATAATCTTAAAGGCACCTCTCACGACACTTGCAGTAAGGGCAGTCTCGTTCTTCACAGAGTTGGATGTCACGGTCACAGCCCCGAACGTGGGAAGACTTTCGAGAAGCTGCTTCATGTCCGCAACACCAGCATACGCAGGAACCTCCACAGAGTAACCGTGGTAAGACAGCACGAACGAACTATCCACCTTGAACTCCGCACCAGAATCAGTCAAGACCTCAATGATCTGCATTTCCTTCCTGGGCCCCTCAAAGATGCGGTTGCGCCAAGAGTCTCTTGACTCGATAACGAATGAGGTGGTCTCGTTGTAGATACCAGTAACAAGTCCATCGGAACCAGCAACCTGGTCCGAGTGCACGGCAGTTGTGTAGTTGGAGAACAGAGTCAGAGCCTCGATAGAAGCCACGAAAGGTGTAACTCCATCTTCCAATTCCTGCACTGATCCCATACCATTGGAAGCAGCGGTCACCAGGACCTCCATCTTGGGTAGATCACCGTAGTTCTCAATGTGGCTAACAGATGCACCCATGGTGGGTGTGAACTCAACGGAGAACTGAATGAATGACGAGTTCTGCGAAATCATGGTTACATTCACTGTTCCGATGGTGACAAGGGCCTCGAGGGCAGCTTTGATGTCTGCCACCGATGTGTGGCCTGCCGTCATGTTGGCGTAGGTAGTGGTTCCACGGAAAGCAATCTCGAACTCACAGGGGCCGCCGGCACAAGAGACGGTAACCTGCTGCCTCTCATTGACAAGCAGAGAGTTGACGTAAGGGAAATCCATGGCGGCAGGTGATGCCTTGATCATCTCACACTCTCCTTCATGCACCACCGAGATGGCGATGGGCATGGCATCCTCGTTGAGGATGTACAGGGTGGGCATATCACAAGCCGTGTAGTAGGTGATGACCCATGCAGAGTTCAAGCGGTCTGATGTCCGGGTGAAGACAACGTCGAAGTCCCCGATGCCTGGAAGAGCTTCCAATGCGTCCTTGACCTCCACATCAGTGGCGTCCCAGGCAATGTTCTTGGTCTTCTCGCATGGCTTGGCAGTGTTGCACTCGCTGTAAGCAATGGCAAAATAGCCAGATCTCTTCACTCCTGGTGCCCAGGTGGTGGAGATGTTGTGCTGCTCGAAGGTAGTCGCCAACATGACGGCTATGGTGTAGTCTCCACTGATCACAGGGGTGAAGTGGGCATCATAAAGTCCGGTCTCAGCAGCACTGGGAGCGATAACGCCATCGACGAAAACTCCCTGTCCTTTGTTGTCATACCCCTCCGAAGCGATGAAGGCATACAGCTTGAACACCTCCTTCTCCTGTCTGGAGAGACGGTTATTGCCATATAAGTCCTTCGCCTGGATGATGAAGCGAGAAGTGACTCCAGTCACACCGTAGTATAGTCCCTGTCCGTAGGCGATGGTGTAGGCTGCACTAGTCTTATCAGGCACAACCTCAACAAAGAACGGCGAGTTGGAGATCGCCAATGAGTCACTTCCTTTGCTGAGCTCAGAAACAACCACTACCAGGGCGTCACCATATAGATCAGCCTCGCTGATCTGGATGTCAGGCAGGTCCTGACCAAGGCCAGTGAAGGTCACTTCGAAGATGCACTGGGTGTCTGTGTTCTCCTGAATGTCAACGCTGACTGAGAATGCACTGGTAAAGTTCATTACCTCGATCGCATCCACAACATCGCTAGCAATCAGTGGAAGGCTAATGGAATCAGTCTCATACGACATTATCTTTCCACCCATGACGTAAGCCAGAGTGATGGTAAAACTACCACGAAGGTTGTCGTCAGCGAGGATCTCAACCAACTGGATATCGGGCTTAGCCCTTGTCTTCACATCAATCTGATACTGACCTCTAATCCAGGGGTAGTATGTAACAACGTACTTTCCAGTGGTGCAGTTAACAAGCTTGTAGATCATAATAGATTCTGAGCTGTCGCCGATGTACTCTCTCGCCAACGGTACTTCTGAAAAGGTGGTTGTTCCATTCGATCCGATGTAAAAGTCTCCAGTGGTGCTGATCATCATGGTTTCCGTCTTCACAAGTAAAGTATCTCCTCTGTTCAAAGAGGCACTTACATCAGCGTTGACTGTTACCATCTTCTCTCCGTAGCCTACTGATCCTGTTCCGATCGGCTCCCAACCCTGAGCAACGGTGACGGTGGGAACAACAGCAATATCGCCCCTCACAACCTCGTTGATGCGCTTGGAGGAATCGCTGATGGCTGCCCAATCACCGATTCCGTACATGTCTATTTCCCAGTCAAGACTGCCATCGTTAAAAATGTTGTTGCCCATAGTGTCACGAGCTTGAATCATAAACTCGCAAGTGTGAAGAGTGGTACAATCCGTCAAACCCGATCCCACTGCGGAAGATGTGGATGCATCCACCGCTCCAGGGTACACTCTGGTGGTTATGGGACTGTTCTCGATGTGCCTGGAGTGGTACAGGTACTCACCGGACAGCACTCGCTCGCCATCTAGACCGGGTCCAGACCACATTACGACAAAGGACGAGTTACCCGTATTGTGCACGTATCGTATATCAATAGGGGACAACTCCCCCGCCACAAGGGGCACGGTGACCGACACAGAAGCAGTGGGGATATAGCCAGTAGCATCCGAATCCAACACGATGGCACCGTTGACCTTCAATGTGGCTCCGTAATCAGAGAAGATGGTGATCTCGTAGTCACCGGACATTGGGGCCTTCAGGTATCCATCCCACTTGATACTGAAGAAGTCATTGATTTCAGAGTCGTATACCAAAGGAGCATTATTGCCAAAGTTGAACGATAGGTAACTATCGAGCTTTGTAGAATCGCAACCACACTCCTCGACGGACTCATCGCAAAATACACTGGGGCCAAACGTCCAAAAACTGGAGAATGCGTCCTTCTCAAGACCATCACACCAGTAAGGGTTGTGGAACTCGCCATCATGCAGATGACCGAGAGAGGCGAGAATAGGCTTGGTGAAGTCCGGCTTATCGTAGTACGTAGCAAGCAAACCACCCTTGGTAAGTAGCTTCATCGAGGTGGTGTATGTACCGGTAATGGTGGGCATATACTTGGACAAATAGGTTCCATCGGAATATGGCTCGCTGTTCAGGGTTACAACATCGATAACGGTATCGATCACCTGACCTTCAGGGGAGTCTACATCCTTGGTGCACACATCGGAGGTTCCCTCCATTGTGATGATCAGCTCACTCGAAGCCTCCAGTGCGCCCATCTTGTCGTTTCCGAAACGATCACGGAGCTTGATGGTGAAGTACTCCCAGACGCCCTCAATGTTCACTTGGGAAATGTTATGGGATACGGTACCAGCGTACTCAACAGCATTAAAAACTTCGATACCGGCAGTAAGGTCTGTCGCGACGTCCATGTTATCGATCTGCACATTGATATCATACACATCTGTCACGGTAGGTGTGTACTTAATGACGTATTTTCCTAGTGAGCCCGGAACAGTTGCAACCGAGTCCATAGGCTGCACCACGGGGTACGTTTGAGCAGTTGCCATAGTGGCTGTTGCAACACGCATTATCGGGTGAGTCACTCCAGATGGAGTATCGATGACTATAGAAGTCACGGACACATTCCCAGCATCGCAAATCTTGCCGCCAGTTCCACCAGACAGGGTCACAGAGTAGAATCCGCTGAAGGCATTGTTCAGCTTCGTATTGAAGTCATTAACAGTTGCGGTGGCGTTTGTGCAAACAGTGAAGTTATAAAACTGAAGGCAGACGGTTCCGTTCGTGTACATGCTCTCAAGCTGGCAGTGTAACGCCTGCTCAGACTTCATTCCGAGTCTCACTCCAGTGGATCTTCCAGTTAATTTGATAGAGAGCTTCTCGATATCATCGTAACTTAGCCGGTTGTTACCTCCGTATCCCTTCAGAGATCGCTTCGCAATCACCTCCGGAGCTTCCTGGCGGTTGTGTTGGGAAGGAACGAAGTGAATGTTCTCATTGTTCATGCGCAAAATCGGCTCGTCGATCAGTGATGCGGGGCAGCTACCAGAGGCTACTCCATTGGAGTTGCCTGTACATACTGCGTTGAAGTGAATGGTCCAGACCGTATAGATGGTGGTGGAGTTATCGGCGTAGAATGGAGTAATTCCGTCCGATGCGTAGGGAATACCAAAACCTTCCTTATCAACACTGACTTCTCCGATGGAGTACAGACCCATCAAGGCATCCTTAACTTCGTCAGCAGTAGCATCAAAATTCAATTCAGTGGTATTCTCCCCATGCGTGCCAATCGAAAACGACCCAGAAATAGGGAAGTTACCAGTGACGGCTCCCTCAGATTCGGAAGTTGAGATGTCAAAATCAACAGAGCTCATTGCAACGACCGGACCCTTCTTTTCGTTGAAGGTTATGACCCACGGTTCCCCAGCGCCACCGCAGAAAGTAGAACCAGCAATTCCGCCAAAAAGCGAGAGATCGGTGGAGGCGATTGTCACGGAAGTACCAAAGTCGACGGACAGCGCGGCCTCCGCCTCCGCGACAGTGGCAGTCGCGGAGAACGTTGAAGTCATGTCACCGTAGCTAATTGAAAGGTAAGGGCTCGTGGCGTTGTGAGGTGTGCAGCTCTTTACAACCTGTGCTGCCATTCTGAAGGGAGAATAACCCTTCACCGCCTCGGTAACGGTCACAGTAACATCGCTCGAAGTGAGCAAGGGAATATCACCCAATTTAGAAGGAAATTCGATTGATAGACCTTGATTAATAGTCACGACGTCAGTGACGTCAGCGATAAGACCAGAAGTAGAGTGTGACACCATCACATCACCATCAACGCAGAGAGTGAGTCGTGCCTTTAAATCGGCCACAGTGCTGGCTCCTTCGGTCAATGGCCCGCCACACGCATGTCCCTTGAAACTTAAAGTCGCCGCTACACTGCCGGAGGTAAACGTGACTGTTTGCTCCTCTGATACGAAATCAGCCACATCAGCCATAGTCGTGATGTATTGGATAGAGGTCTGTCGCTCGTCCTTAGCTTGGATCTCGACAGCGAGTTGTTCTCCGGCCATACCGCCTACAAGCCCTGTGCCGTACGCAAGGGATGATGTCGGGTCAACTGGTGCGTTGTCGACATTAATGGAGCAAGGACTGCCCTGCACGTGGACCCCATTGTTCGTGATGTGTGCATCGTATGCTCCGGTGTTCCAAAGTGTGAAGGAGATAGGATACACCCCGCTCTCGGCTGGTCTGGTGAGCTCGAAGGAGCTGGTGTAGTTCATGATGTTTCCTTGTGGTTCCTCTACTCGTAGCTGGAATCCGTTCTCAATCCCACTAGGGGGGCGTGACTGCCAGATATCAAGCATGGTCAAGAACTCAATAGTCCAAGTTGTGGTGGAGTCACTACCAGACACAACCGTCTCGACATCAACAATAACGTCCAACTGGTAGTCGTGTAGTTCTTCTAGGATGGCTTCAAGACCGACACTACTAATTGTGGAAGGAATGTCATCGGTGGTCTTTCCTCCGAAGGATAATCGGAAGTATGCGACAACATCGGATGGGATGTTCGTAGCAGTAAGCTGATCAATCGCGGTGGTTCGTCGTACCACGTCCCCGGTCTGCATGTTGGTGAATTCAGCCAAGAAGTAGTCCGACTCTCCATCACCGTACCCCATGAAATGAGTGGTGAAGTCACCGATGCGAAGGTTGTAAAACACATCCCGGGCTTCGATAGTGAAGTCATTCCTCACTCCGACAGTTGTCTGTTTGAGGATGGAATCAGAGTCGATGTAGTTGGAGTGGTCAGCACTGAGGTCGTTGTGCACAACCTTGAGAACCGGCCTGTCAAGCGAACAAAACGAAGGTGCGAAGTATGCGTTCAAGCCATCGTACTCTCGATCATACACATAAGGCTCCGAGGCGGCAACACACTTCAACACAGGCTCCCCAAGTGAATCATCGTTACTAATCAGTAAGACCTCGACATCGTAGTTTCCTACAATGGGGATAGTATATCGGATTCGATAGGTTCCGTCCTGGTTATCGTCCACCTGCCCCTTAAAGACTACGTTAGGATCCGCCTGGGATGTAAAGGAAACTACAAAATTGTTGCCTCCGAACTGTTGGTTGTTACCAATCGAGTCCTTCGCTTGCAGATACAATGTACCCTGTTCACCAGCGACCGCCTCCACGAGGTAGTCCATGAGTTCCCCTGCGGGACTTTCGACCTCCGTCATACTGCTAGTAGTGGGTGAAGGTGCGACGAAAAGGCTACCGAATCCGCAACCGGCATCTCCGTTTCCGCATTGAATCTCGTTATCACCCAACTTGATTTTCAGCTCGTACTCACCCGAGAGTAAGATGGTGTACGTAGCGGTGTAAAGTCCGTTTCCAATATACGTGATTACTGCATCGTAGACAGGAGCGGTTGTACCCTGTAACCGACGTCGAGCGGCTCTACGGCGGCGTGTGCTGCTTGTCTCCTCGATTTCAACTGTAAAGATTGAAGCAGGATCGAAAACTTGTGTATCAACATCTGCAAAGTTGCCAGCAGCATCCGCAGTTTGAATAAAGACAGTTGATACGACTCCTGTTGCAGTTGTTGTGAGTGATCCGTAGGCGAAAGTGCTGCCAAAGTTGGACGAACCAGGGATAATAGTGGTCTCGAAAGGACTACCAACAATATCATTTGTTGAATAAAAGACGCTGTGAGGTACCACTTGCTTACGTAGGGACTGGGATTCGTACTCGAGCTTGATCGCAGCTGTTCCCTCTTTCTCGATGTAGTTCATCACAACGTTATAGAAAACTCCTGCCTCCAAAAGAACAGTAGCTCTGTGGACAACACCAGAGTACTCTGTCGCGTCAATCAAAGTCAGGTGGTTGAAGTACATGATTGCCTGGTCGTCTGCTGTCAAGGAGAATGTGTAGTGCTCCGTCTTCTCGACCATCATTTTACCAGTCCACCTGATACTGACGTAGTCACTGGCGTCATTGGTCACGAGGCCAGTCGACCAGTCGAAGTTAACAGTGGAATCAATTCTCTGCATGGAAGGTTGTCCGTAGAACCACTCGTTGTCGAAGTACTCCGCGTAGAGACCACCCTTCGTGAGCTGCATGATTTTCGTGTGGAAGAAACCGTCCCCGAGAAGTGAGTAGGTTCCAGTATAATCGGGTTTACCCGCGATTTTTTCATCCACGGTGAGTACTGGTAAGGTTCCTACCAGGGCATCACCATTGCCCGCCACCATCTTCTCGATGTGCACTTCAGCATCTGATCCAAGAAGGTTGTCATTCCCGACGCCAAGATTGCTAATAGCGCCGATTAAGTCTCTAAAGGTAACCACCCATGTGAACTGACCGTTGGTCTGCACAGTGCGAACAACTTCTACCAAACCCACAGTGGACATCGAGCCGAGTGCCGTGGTCATCTGCAGTTCAGTAGCATCGTATGGGACATACACACCCTCAGCCCCGTAGGTAATATGGATCTCCCCTGAAAGAGGGGTGGGATCACCGCCAGTAGTTGTGATCTTCTGGATCTCGTAACGGTAGTCGTCGGCGACTAACATGCGGAGATTTCCAACGTTTTCAGAGAAGTATATAGTCCACTTGAAGCCGACGTTGGTGTCCTCTCTCTCGACCTTCACTGCACCACAAGTGGAAAGACTCTCTAAAGCATCCTTCAATTGGGTCGCACTGGCGTCGAAAGGGAGGTCTCTGGAGAACTGTCCCTCGAAGGCCACGGTGAAGGTACCCTCAATAGTACTACTTCCCTTAATGGCCTCGATGACCTCAAGCGATTGGTATGCGGTAGGAGATTCGGAGGTTAAGTAATCGACACGGAACTCTCCAACATCGCCGACGGGTGACTCGAAGGTAAGTGTGTATGAATCACCAGCATCTGCTGGACTTCCCACAACCGCAACAACAACGGGGTTGTAGTTAGGTCCTAAGAATGAGGGGGTAAGAGGATTCTCGCCGTTGATAGCGTTCTGGATTGTTTCGGCGGTAAATGGAGCTGAAATGGAAACGTTGTAAGGGTAGTCCATAAAGGATAGGGTCATCTGGGTTACACTGTCGTTAACAAAGATAAGCTTCTCCTCCCTGATGAATGCATTGTCGTTACTGATAACGATGGTCTGGACCTCAGTACTGCCTTTCGAAATTTCTTCAATAGTTGTCAAATTGGAATAAGTATCCACTAGCATAGGCAAATCACCGAGATTCTGTTGGAATGTTATTTCAAAAGAAACCGAGCTGTCATCGTTTGTCATCTTCGCTACATCGACCTTCTTTACGTTAGGCATTTCCTCAACAGCGGCTTGCACCTCAAAAGCCTCGGATGCAGCGGTGACATAAGAAGCGTTAAAGACTTGGGTAGAGAACGGAGTAAGATAATCAGCAAGGCTCAAACGGACGACGTCGGTTAAACGATCCGATGGAATGGTCACACGCTGCACCTCGTATACAGTTGGGTTGTATTGAGCGATTCCATGGTCAGCGACCCAAGTCCCATCGAGGTTTAAACTCTCAGTGAAGAACAAATCAGCTCCCTCAAAGCCAGAGGCAATAGCAACATCCCTCAGCACCTCTCCAGAGGCTTGCTTGGGCTCAATGGTAAATGTGTTGAGTCGGCCTTTCACGTACTCCACGATACCAACTTGGCAGCTTGAAGTGGTGTTGGCTGAGGTCACAACGATACTCGCAACGTCTCCATAGCCCTGCAGCAGCGTAATATGCCAAGACTTCACCGTGACAGAACCATCCAAACTCTCATCATATTCGACCGAAGCCTCATACCCAAATTCAGCGACAATAGCAACGAGCTCTTCTTCGGTATATAAATCCGTGAAGTTAGCGGAGATATCGTTCAGCGACAGAACCAAATCAACGCCCGAACACTGTCGAAGAGAGATGATTTGCTCCTCTGCGACGTGGTTCGTAATGCCGGATAGCAGACTAGACCCCACCGCTGTAGTATACTGATAACTAGACCCTGTGGTTGCGACGACTGTATCAGTGGCTTTACTCAGAGTTCCATCACCAATTGAGTTCAACGCAACAGAACGGAAGGAGTAGGTATTATCGGCAACGAGGTTTTCAACAGAGAAGTACCGGATATCTGGATAGTTCTCGCCATTGTAGACAAGCTCCGCAGGAGTTCCGCTGACCACCTTGACGACTGTGATTGCCACATGTGAGGACAAAGGCACCAAACGGCCAGGGGTAGGGTATAGAAGCTCGAGCTCTCCTGCATTTGCGGCGAATTCAACGGTCCAAGTAAAGGCGTTTCTGTCGAGGCCGCCTGTAGACTTACTGGTTCGGTTGACGTACACGATTCCAACTTCCGGCAAATCCTCTAATGCGTACTTCATCTCATCAGCAGAGACATCGTAAGGCAAATCAACAGTCATATCACCACCGAAGGACAATGTGAAGGAACCAGAAATAACACTAGTTCCGACCTGTGTTCTAGTAGCATAGTTATGGGGATTTGCTGGTTCACTAGTCGGTGTGATCATCTGGACGTCTCCATCGAAGTTAGTAAACTTAATAGTAAACGTGGTGAAGGTGGAGCCGACAGTATAATCAGAAACCTCTGGATCACTCGCTGCATCGAAACCAAATTCAACCTTCATAATTGCTCCCATATAGGCAATAACATTAGCCTTGAAAGTATTTTGATTTCCCGTGAATTCTATTGATTCTGTTTGAAAAACACCGTAACCAGAGAGGCGGAATCTAGTCGCATCGTTAAGAATGCCAAACTCCATTATAGTCGGTTTTTTCTCATCAACAAAAGTCTCAATCTTTTGCACTTCGTTAAAAACAACTTGCTTGTTTGCGAGGGTGTTGATAGGGACACCGGGGTACGCGTATAGCTTGTAGCCGGTGATGGGAACACGGCCTGTGGCGTTGTACGGAGACTGGGGCCAATTGACAGTGATGGAACTGGGGCTGACAGCAGCGATACTGGGTTCAATGTTGGCATAGACATTATACAGGTCGTAATCGATACCCGGCTCTTTTCCGATCAATACAGATAATTCAGCACTTGATGCCGAGTCGCCATAAGTATTGACAGCTTGAACGTAGAATCGATACACATCACCCTCGTGGAAATTAGCATTTGGGACATTGTACTGAAGTACCTTATTCTCATTAGCGTCGTTGATCATCACTTCAGCCAAAGTCAATACAATAGTGGAATAGGATCCACCAGGAGGGGCCCAATGCACTTTGTAGCCAGTGATGGGATCTCCTCCATTGTCAATGGGAGGAGACCATCGCAACCATACCTCTCCATCATCAGGAGAGATGGTTCCAACATTTATCGGGAGTGTCTTCGTAGCTTTGTAGGTGCCAGTGACGCGTGAGGGCTACGTGCAGCGAAGTTCACAGCATCGGAAAGCGGGGACGGACACGCCAACCCAGGATCGAGGTACTTACAAGAATTGATGGCCTGGACGGAGAACCTATAGCTTCGACCACTGACAATAACCAATGAAGTGGTGCTGGTGACGGTAAACTCAAGCACATCAGGCTGGGAGTTACCATCATATACCAATTTTACTTCACCTCCAGCCCAGTCGTCAACGAAAAGCTTGTATCCAGTAACAGGGGTACCACCGTTCTCCCTCGGCTTCTCCCACCCAACGGTGATGGAGGAATCTGTGGAACTGATCAAGTGTACAGGAGTGGGTGCGTCAGGAGCGTTGTACGTGGGTGAAAGAGCCTCCGGGGAGGACACAGCGGCATATCCGTAGCCTCGTGTGTTGTGCGCCTTCACCTGTACATAGTACGGCGTGCCAGCCGAAAGTCCCTCCAACACATAGTTGTAAGGAGCAGTACCGGAGAGGTCAGTGAACATCACAGTCTTCTCGGCGCCACTACCCTTCAGCACTTCACGCACCGACACCGGCGCAGCACCACACTCCATCATAGAGTTGTCAACAATCAGCAAGGGGATCTCCCCATCGTTACACACATCCATACCGTTGACGATTTTGCAACCATCGAAAGTAACAAGCCACTTGAGGCCACTCACTTCAGTATTTCTTGCAACGGACACCGTTCCAATGGTACTCAAAGCGTTAAGAGCTGCCTCCACTTCACTGGCAGACGCATCGGCTGGAATAGCAGCGGTGGTCTCGGTAACATTAATCAAACTACCGGAATCAAACGTGGTTACAGAGAGGATGAAATCACCAGCAAGGGCATCAGAACCTTGAGATGACTCGGTAATACTGACGGTGGAGTTAACTCCCAACAGGTCGCCTTCGAGGACGGGCATAAGCATGTTGGCATTGCCAGTTCCATCGGGGTAAGCCCCGGGTAGCTTGAGGAAGGTGATGGCCCAGTTGTACTCGTTGAACACAGAAGGTCCCGTTCGCAAAACATCTACCAAGTCTATGTTGGGGAGAGCTTCGAGTCTTGCCTTCATTTGTGTGTCGGCAGCATTGAAGTCAATGTCCTCGGTTACGTGGCCACGGTAGCTGATCTTGAAGGTACCCTGAATCTCGTTACCTTTGACGGACGGGTTATTGGATAGCCCACGCTCCAGGGCGGTTTCCTCTGCATCAGTGAAGATGTGCATCTTGACATCAGATCCAGTGATTTTACAGTCACTGTTGCAGTCGATTGGCTCGGTGATTTGGATGGGCTCGATGTCTCCGCCAAGATCGGGGTCGGTGAATGTAATGCGGTATAGCTGTGAGTGGTACTCCGACTGTGCGTCATCCCCAGGAGACAGCTGCTCGTGGGTGACGGAAACACCGCCAAAGGTGATGGTGTCTAAACGTGATAATGCAATCTCAATGTTCGCCGCGTTTGTTGTGCCATCAACGAATGTACCCGAGATGGCTTGCGTAACAGAGTTACGGAAAGATAAGAAGAAGTTTCCTCCGATCGGGGCGGCGCCTTTGACGAGCTCCTCAACATAGAAAAACCGGTTACCAGTAAGAGCGTTGGTAGTGTAGAGCAGCTCGGGGATGTCTCCCGTCATCTCTACAACATCGATGAACTCCACGATGAACCCGTCATCAGTCCCTGTCCGTGTCGCACAGGCGGTAGTTTGTGTCCCGGGGAAGGTCACATCAACTGTGTTGATACTCGCCAAGCCCTGGAGACGGGCCTTGATGTCGTCCGCATTAGCATTGTACGGAATGTTACTCGTGGCAACTCCTTGGAACATGAAGGTGAAGGAACCCCCATCGGAATCGCAGACGATAGTCTGTTTCTCGTTGACGAGTGCTAGCGTAGGATCGGAGTAATTGGTCTCGATGTAGAGTAGCTGAGTCTCGGGTGTGTTTTGGTCGGTGACGGTAGCAATCTGCTGAACCTCATTGACGACTGTGCATTCTGCACTGACCTCCTGTACCTCCGAGATGAACGCATTGGTGGACTGCTCAATCCTGTAAAAGGTGATGTCCTCTCCACCATCTAACACCGGAGGTTCAAAAGCGACGTTGATACTCGCACCATCAACTGAAGTCAGCATGGTGTTCTCTGGCATTGCAGGTCGTTGGGAAATGGGGATCGCAAAGGCTGAGCTTGAATAAGCAAACTCTCCTGCTCCGATAGCATTAATAGCGGAACATCGTACATAGTAGGCGATTCCCTCCTCGAGGTTGTCGATAGTGAGCTGGAGGTTGGATAGGTCGGTGAGAGTAGCAGTTCCCAGAGGCAACAACCTCTCACGACTACGAGAGTCGAACAAAGGCATTGAACCAGGGAGATAATGAGATACATCCGATGTCACTGCAGTTCCGGTGAGATCGAGTTGATCTACGTGCATCAGAGGCAAGAAGCCTAGTTCAGTGAGGAACTTCACTGTGAATGTGTGACCTCCGTTCTCGTCGGCAGGGCTACGCTCTACCTCAACTTCTCCAATAGAGTTCAGAGCCTCTAGCCTGTTCTTCAAACTTCTTGCATCCGCATCGTAGGGCAAGTACAGAGTACGCTCGTCGCGGAAAGAGACAGCGAAGTTTCCACCGATAACCTCCGAGGTTCCTGCAGTTCGCTCTGATACTTCCACTTTGGTACCCTCGTAGGTATCTGAGGTGTAGTTGGTGAAATTATGATTTCCTACAGTCGCGGTCAGGAGCTCTAGATCGCCGGCAGCGGTATCGAAGACCACTTCCCACGCACATTCTCCGTCCGGGGTCTGGGTCGCGGTCTCGGCCGTCACAGTGACAGTACCGACAGTGCTGAGCTGCTCCAGACCGGCCTTGATGGCATCCTTCTGGCCGTCTCTCACGGTAACGATGGTCACTGTGTCGTCGTTAGCCACGGAAGAGCTGCTGATGATACCCTTGGCACCTGTGTCTGTGTTCTGCACCTGGACCTTCAGAGGGAAGATGTCGCCGATACTACTGAGGAAATCAACCGTAAACTCGCAATCCTGCGCAGCGGAGATGGAAGACCAAGAGACGCCCACCTGATCGAACTCGTGGAGCGTCTCTAGCTGTGTCTTGATCTCACTCGCAGTGTCAGAGCAGTCAATGTCTGCGTTGGAGTTGAGATCGATCCACTGGGTGAGAACGTTGTTGTACATGAGTCTCATCTGTAAGAACTTTGACACCTCTTCATCGCCACCATGGACGGTGGTATCGACAGTGGAGGTGGTGATCGTCTGCCTCTCGATGACTTTCGACGCACAAGTACCGTTATCAGGCCGAACGTAGATAGGAATTGTAGTCTCGCCTCTGAACGACAGCTCCATGGTTGTTTCGTACAACGGGACGCCGCTCACAGTGATAACCTGCTTCTCCTTCATGGTTCCCGTGCGGACCTCTTCGACAACACCGGTCACATCGATACCAGTGGTACTAGTGAAGTCGAACTCAAAAGGCTCCATGTTGCCTTCAAACGAACGAGTGTATTCAGGAAGGAATGCGACGGTCCACTTGTATCCTCTCTGGAAGTCGGGACCTTCACGGGAAACCGAGATTGCGCCAGCTCCAACATTGCTCATGTCTTCCACAGCGCTCTTAAAAGCCTCTGCAGTTGCATCGTAGTCGATGACATCAGAGAGAACAGTGGCACCACCGTGGGTCCACTGGACCTGAAACTGACCACCGATCTCATTACCATCTTGAGAGGTAATAGTGACGACGACTTGAGCTCCAGCTTGGTTGGTCGTCATCAGAAGAGTGTCCTCATAAATTGCAACCAAAGTAGGCATATTACCGCCATTCAAAGCGCCGGTGAAAGTGACGTGCCAGGTGTATCCTGATTGGTAATCAGGGCCCTCACGGAGAACATCGACAGTCTCGATACCTGACAAGGCAACAAGTCGATCCCGGACCGTTCCCTCGAGGGCATTGTATTCAATTGACTCGGTGGTCTCGTCTCCTAGTCGCAGTCTGAAGCTACCGTAGATAATGTTACCTTCGAAAACACCGGCGATATCAGCAGAAGCACCAGTCGGGGAGAGATCGTTGTAAGCCGTCAATAAGGGCACATTACCCATGGATTCAGGGAACTGGATTTGGTATGCACCGTTAATTTCTGTAACGATAACGGATCCATATGGCTGGATATTGGGCATGTTTGTAATTATTTCCTGGACTTGGCCAGCGGAGGCGCCGTATAAAATATCACCGGAGGTAGCAACGTTTCCTCCGGAACTGGTGGTATCAAGTCTTAACTTGAACGATCCTGCAGTCGCACCCGAAACTGTGACGGTTTGGGTATCTAAGACTGAAGTAGCAGTAATTTGGATGGTCTGGGTTTCAGGTGTCGGCGGCGCCGTTATCTGAAGGGATTGGATCTCATTTGCTCCAGTGTTTGTCTTGATGACAATCTTCTGAACTTCCTGTTCTCCGGGTTCAGGGTCCCAGTCAATCTTGTAAGCCGTAATTGCATTCCCACCATCTGACACGGGGGGAGTGATGTCGACAACCACTTGACTGCTACTGATGGCAACAAGGTCAACGGATGACATACCCGGGACATCTGCAATAGCGACTCCGAAAAAGGCGCAGAAACAGAGAAGCATGTTGACATATCTCATGCTCATTTTTGTGAACTTCAGACGAAACGCTAAATTAGTTTTAATTCAGGTGATTGAAGAACAAATTCCAAATTATGTAAAAAAAAATAAATCCAATTGAATATGCTGGATGTTTCTTCGCTTTAAATAACGATTGAATTGCGTACTGATTCGTGGCTAGTACTTAGGAAGGAGATTTTCACGGAATTCCCTTGCCTGCAATTTAAATAT